>OGFB01000278.1_pt1 | contig 30973 bp, 29 predicted proteins | sample 1570801 | NCBI WGS metagenome assembly OGFB01 (sample SAMEA2581969, study PRJEB24529) | metagenome | biome: Human gut stool | place: China | collected 2011 | reverse complement strand
TAACAGGCAAAAAAATGAAATCATTTAAGGATTTGAATGTCGCTTACAAGCCAGAAGACGGCAAGAAGCGATTTGCGGGTGCGGTAGTAAGTATCCGCGAGTTGGTAAACATTCCTATCATCGTGAAGGACTTTGAGACGGGCATCAAGACGGAGCAGGGTGAAGACCGCTGCATCGTATCGATCGAGATGAACGGCGAAGCCAGGAAATTCTTTACCAACAGTGAGGAAATGAAAAATATCCTCGCCCAGATTAAAGAAGTGCCGGATGGCTTCCCATTTGAGACAACGATCAAGACGGAAGTGTTCGGCAAAGGTCGAACCAAATACGTTTTTAGTTGATGAAAAGAGCACAAGGAAGTTTGGAGGTGAAACTGCTTGAATGCGTGAACCCCATCAAAAACAAGTGGCGCGTTCGTTGGGACGTGCAAGAACATGATGACGGAACTGCTGACTACATGGAGGCAGAACTGACACACAAGCCGACTGACGAGGAAATAAAAGACCTCGTAAGAAAATGGTACAACCAACAAACGGATGCAGCAATATTGTCGGGCTTCAGCTATGAAGGAGCCCCCGTGTGGCTCTCGCAAGAGAACCAGTACAACTATAAGGTTGCATACGATTTGGCCGTCCAGACGGACGGGAAAACGCTGCCAGTGACATTTAAGTTCGGCACTGATGAAAGTCCAGTGTATCGTACGTTTGAAACACTGGATGAACTTGCAGACTTCTATACGAAAGCCGTTAAGCATATACAAGAGATGCTGGAAGATGGCTGGAAGAATAAAGATGCAATAGATTTGAGCAAGTACAGCGCTTAAAAATCCCTTCGGGGGAGGATGTAAAAAAAGCCCCCGGCCTGTTAAAAAGCAACGCCAATCACTTTTATAACAACGCTCACAGCGCACGACCGGGGGCATATACCCTCTGCCGCGCTGTGAGCATTTTTGTTGTCATAAAGTGATTGGCGATACAAAGGTACATAATTTAGTTGAAAATGAAAGTATTTGAGATATTGAATTTTAACCGAGAGCCGTTAAAAAGGCTACAACAGGCAGGGATACGCATCGAAGATGTGGAATATATAGACTTGTACAACGACTATCGGGTGATGCTTGGTGGTGGCGAAAAGGTCTCATACATTGTGGCGACACTTGCAGATCGCTATCATGTGAGCGAGCGCAAGGTGTACACGCTCATCAAGCGATATGGTCGAGAGTGTAGCGCTCAGGTGCTCGGGGGCAGTAAAGCGCAAGGCTTTTGAAAACGTGCTGCAAAAGGTTTGCAGTGTGATTTGCTTGTGGTGTTACTTTTTGATGCGAAAGCGTGGTAACTTTGCCGTATCGAAAATAAAACACGATGAACAAATACTATTTATTATTGGGGAAGGTGCTTGCTGAAGGCAAGACCCAACAGAACAAAAAAGGCAAGATAAAATACTTGCTCAACGAGCAGCTGACGCTCACACCGGCTGATCTGCTCGACATATTCGAGAGCCACGGCATAGCAAGAAAGAAACTGAAGGAAGAGTTGAAGCTGTTTATGCAAGGTGAGCGCAGCGTGGAGCGATACCGTGAGGTAGGCATCTCGTGGTGGGACTATTGTGGTCAGACATTGGTGAACAGTTACCCGACCTACATGGAGAAACTGCCACCACTTATTAAGCGCATCAACAAAGAAAAGCGCAACAGCAAGAACTATGTACTGTTCCTCGGAGCCACGGACGCAGAGAGCAATCAGGCACCCTGCTTGAGTCTTGTGCAATTCCAGGTGGAGAACGGTGCATTGGTGTTGTCGGCGTATCAGCGCAGCTCGGATGCAAACCTCGGATTGCCTTCGGACATTTATCATCTTTATCTGATGGCTCGACAGATAGACTTGCCGCTAAAGTCTATCACGCTGAACCTGGCGAATGTACACATCTATGAAAACAACATAAAACCCACTGAACGACTTCTCGCTGGTGAGGATAATATAAAATTTGAACTGAACGTATGAGAGGGAAAATGCACATGGCAGCACCTCTGCCCTTTGTCGGACAGAAGCGCATGTTTGCAAAGGAGTATATCAAGATTCTGCCCCAGTTCAACGACAAAACGGTGTTTGTGGATTTGTTCGGTGGCAGCGGTTTGCTGTCCCATATAACGAAGCATTTGCGTCCAGAGGCAACTGTGGTATATAACGACTACGACAACTACCGCGAGCGATTGGCACATATACCTCAGACAAATGCGCTGCTCGCTGATTTGCGAGAGATAGTAGGCAATACGCCAAAGCACAAGCGGATAGATGGTGTGATGCGTGAGAAGATGTTTGAACGTTTGAGACATGAGGAGCAAACGGTGGGCTATATTGATTTTATAACCATCTCGGCATCGGTGATGTTCTCGATGAAGTACGAACTGAGCATCGAGGAAATGGAGAAGCAGACATTATACAATAATATCCGAAAGAACGACTACCCGACAAGTGAGGACTATCTGGAAGGCTTGACGATTGAATCATGTGACTATCGTGAACTATACGAAAAATATAAAGACGAGCCGAATGTGGTGTTTATAGTGGACCCTCCTTATTTGTCCACAGAGGTTGGAACATACAAAATGTACTGGCATTTGTCTGACTATCTCGATGTGTTGAATGTGCTCAAAGGAAAGCCGTTTGTTTATTTCACATCAGATAAGTCGTCTATCATTGAGCTTTGTGAATGGTTAGGCAAGAATAAAACGCTCGGCAATCCGTTCGAAGGTTGTAAGCGTTTCGAGTTCAATGCGCATGTGAACTTTGATGCTGGTTATAAAGATATGATGCTCGTGAAGTCTAATGCCGCATAATTTGAACCTCGTTTGAACGCCGTTTGTTCGCCGTTCAAAAACTATAAAAGCAGCCCGTTCTGGACTGCTTTTTTATTGCTTTAAAGTGTCGTGTGTGCGAAATTTTTAGAACGTTTCGTTTTTCCCGATTTTTGCACGTTTCGTTTTTCAAATCGAGCACATTTCGTTTTGCCGGATTAAGTTTTTGTTTTATTTTATGATGTGTTACATAAATAAATTTGAGAATTTATTTGTGCTTGTTTATGTAAAAAACAAAATTCTATAGTTATGGTAATTTTCCGAATTTGCCTTGCTTTTGTATCTTCTGGAACGTTATTATCATTGATAATAAAAATGTGCACATATTGTATCAACAAATAATTTCAATAATTATTTAATGACGTCAATGATTATATATACTGGTTTAAGCTCTCTTTGATTAAAAATAAGCTATAATTTGCCAAATCTCTAAAATTTAATGTGATTTGGCTGATTATATTGATTATTTGTGCTATATTTGTAGGAACAAAATTCAAGAGTTATGGTAATCGGACGAAAGGAAGAGCAGGAAATGCTGCTTTCGGCAGCACAATCGGAATATTCAGAACTGGTGGCAGTCTATGGACGCAGGCGTGTAGGCAAGACATACCTCATCCGTGAAACTTTTGGCTATAAGTTTACATTCCAGCATACAGGTCTGGCCAATGCCAGGACTAAAGACCAGCTGTTCAGTTTTGCCATTTCGCTTCGTGATGCCGGTTACGACGATTGCCCTACACCACAATCGTGGCTGGAGGCATTCAGCCTGTTGTCTAACTTTTTGAAGAACTCGACAGACGAGAAGAAAATTGTCTTCCTTGACGAGCTTCCGTGGATGGACACTCCCCGCTCAAATTTCATTTCGGCATTTGAGCACTTCTGGAACGGCTGGGCATCAGCCCGCAAGGATATTGTTCTGATTATATGTGGATCTGCCACATCGTGGATTATCAATAAGGTGATTAACGACCATGGAGGACTTCATAATCGTGTTACGCAGCGCATAGCCCTTCAGCCGTTTACCTTGAAGGAGTGTGAGATGTTTGCCAAAAGCAAGGGGCTTGAGATGAGCCGATACCAAATTGCCGAGTGCTATATGGTATTTGGAGGTATACCGTTTTATTGGAATTTGCTTGAAAAAGGACTTAGTCTTGCCCAGAATATTGATAAGATTTTCTTTGCCAGGAACGGCAAATTGACAAATGAGTTTAATCTGCTATATGCTTCGTTGTTTAAGTCGCCTGAACAATATATAGATGTCGTAACTGCTCTTGGCAGGAAAAAGGCCGGTATGACTCGCGAAGAGATTATAACTGCAACCGGCAAGCCGAGCAACGGGGCATTGAGCAAGGTGCTTGATGAATTGGAGTACTGCGGATTTATACGGAAATACTGTGGCTATGGCAAAAAGACAAAGGAGGCAATTTATCAGTTGATTGACAACTATACGCTGTTTTATTTCAAGTTTATTCAGCAAAACAAGAATAATGACGAGCATTTCTGGTCGGCATCCATTGACTCTGCAACGCATCGTGCGTGGAGTGGCCTGGCTTTTGAGCGCCTGTGTATGGCCCACACGCAGCAAATCAAGGCCGCATTGGGCATTTCAGGTGTGTTGAGCAATATCTATTCATGGCGAAAAGAGGCGGATGAGAATGGCGATGGAGCACAGATTGATCTGTTGATAGACCGCAACGACCAGGTGGTAAATATCTGCGAAATGAAATACTCTTTGTCTGAGTTTACTATCGATGCTGACTACGAACGCAATCTGCGCAACAAAAAGAGTGCGTTCATTGAGGCCACAAATACCCGCAAGGCTGTGCATCTTACAATGGTAACGACCTACGGAATCCGTCAGAACTCTCATTCCGGTATTGTGCAAAGCGAGATAACATTAGAGGATTTGTTTGCGTAGGAAGCGATGTGAGTTCGGTATATTTTACCAAAAATGCCTTTTTTGTAATAAAACAGACTTGTAACATGATTCTGATATACCGGACTCACGTTAAAAATAAGCTGAAGTAAATATTTATACATATAGAAAATAAACAGCAAATATAACTCACATAATATTAATTTTCCTAATTAAGGATAGGTTTTTTTCCCTTTTCCCTTTTTTATAGCATAATGTTTTATATCTTTGTAAAATTAATAAGTTAATAAACAAAAATAGGTGCTTTGAGAAAGAATTTTAGTTAAATAAACAAATGCAAAAAGTATTTGATCATGCTAATATTATCGAATGCGTAATAGATGAAGAAGAATTAATGGCATTTCTACTGCGTCAAGACATTAATGATGAAGGAAAGAAATATTTTCCATTCAAAGATCTTGCAGAAATTATCATTGATGTATTGCCTGAATACGCATTCGCAGATTACGAAAAACCAATAAAACCGCTGCTTTATATGAAAAAAGTACGTGAAGCAGCTCGTTGTATGTATGATACAAGTACATATAAAGCTATAAATAAATATTATATTGAAAGAGATCAACATTTTAAAAAAGAAGCAGAAGCAGCTCGTGCATTAAGTAGAGGTGAATTTGGTGAGATACTTCTACATTTGCTACTTCGGGATTTTAAAGAAACTATCCCTCTAGTTTCAAAATTGTATTTTAAAGACTCCCGTGGAGTTCCAGCTCATGGTTTCGATGCTGTTCATATATCACCTGAAGAAAAAATTCTATGGTTAGGAGAAAGTAAATTATATAAAGGATCAACAAAAGGTTTAACAGGTTTAATAGAAGATTTAAAACATCATTTTAGGAAAGATTTTCTAAGCAATGAATATACAATCATAAAAAAGAATGTATCAATTAATAATATACCTAACAGAGATTACTGGCTAGACAGACTCTCAAAAAAACAACGTTTGGAGGATATGATAGCACAAGTTAACATTCCAATGTTATGTGTATACGATGATACTTCGAGATTTAAAAGATGCCTTGATAAGTCTATTGAAAATATAGCTCCTGTTTTTGAGCCTAGATTTAGAGATTTAAAACAATATTTTGATGAAAATAATGATGCACCTTTAAAAGATAAACTAAATATTATTCTTTTTCTTTTTCCTGTAATGGATAAGGAAAAATTTATTTTAGAATTGCACAAACGTCTCTTTTGTCTTCAACAAGTTTGATTTATGGATGAGAAAGATTTGAAAAAAATACTTAACGAGATAGATTCAGCTAATACTTTTGATATAGATAACTCGTTCGAATATGCTAAAATATGTTCGATGGTTTTAGCTGATAAAAACCAATCAGAATATGGTATCGCAGAACGTATAGCTATTCATATGTTAAATAAATGGGACTTTTTACCAAGTGAAACTAAACCTATATGGGGAGATATTGCTGAAGCAGTAGGATTTTATCCTTATATCAAACGAGATATGTCAATGATTGGTGATTCTCTATCTGACGAAATGCGTCTTATGCATCATAAATCTAAATATCTGTCTAATATATACATGCATTGTTATCAGAAGGAGCTCTCTGATATAATATTCTCTGGTCGTAATGTTATTGTGAGTGCACCAACAAGTTTTGGCAAGAGTTTATTAATTGAAGAAATAGTTGCGTCCAATAAGTTTCGGAATATTATTATTATTCAACCGACTCTTGCTTTACTTGATGAGACGAGAAATAAATTACAAAAGTATAACAATTACTATAAAATAATTGTCCGGACAACCCAAGAACCGTCCTTAATAAAAAGTAACCTCTTCTTGTTTACTGCAGAGCGCGTATGTGAATATTCATACTTTGATAATATAGACTTCATTGTAATTGATGAGTTTTATAAATTAAGTGGAAGCCGAGATGATGAAAGATCTTCAGCACTTAATAATGCTTTCTATAAGTTATTAAAACTATTCAATCCACAATTTTATTTATTAGGGCCAAATATAGATAATATTTCAGAAGGATTTACTCAAAAGTATAATGCAATATTCTATAAAAGAAAATATTCATTAGTAGATTCAAATGTTATAGATATTTACGATCATATATCTAAAGAATCATCTATAAATCGTGAAATTAAATTATTTGATTTACTTATTTCATTATCTAATGAGCAAACAATTATATATTGCTCTTCACCTGATAGAGTTAGATCTTTATCAAAAAAATTTTATAAATATTTGCTTGAAAATACGATTCAGATTACAAAAAATAATTTACCTATTATTGAATGGATTTCAAAAAACTTATCTGAAAAATGGTCTATAAATAATATACTGAGATATGGGATAGGGATACATGATGCAGCTTTGCCCAAGCATATTACAACGTCAATTATAAACTATTTTAATAATAACAAATTAAAGTATTTATTTTGCACATCAACGATTATAGAAGGAGTTAACACAAGTGCAAAAAACATTATTTATTTCGATAACAAAAAAGGTAAAGATATACCCATCGATTATTTTGATTATTCGAATATCAAAGGTAGAGCAGGACGTATGATGGAACATTATATTGGGAGTATATACAATTTTAACCAACCACCTGAGAAAGAAGATATTAATGTTGATATCCCTTTTTTTCAACAAAATCCTATAAAAGATGAAGTATTAATTCAACTTGAAGAGCAAGATATAAGAAATAAATATTCTGAACAATATTTTAATATCCAAAATATTCCCAATAGAATAAAAGAAGTTATCAAAAAGAATGGATTAAGTGTAAAAGGTCAATTGTATATTTTGAATCAATTAAGAAAAGACATTAAAAATAACTATAAATATATTTGTTGGAGCGGAACAAAACCTAAAAAGATATATCTTGATTATATTTTAAAATTGGCATGGGACAATCTTTTATCAGAAAGAGAATCCAAATCAATATCTTTCAATCAGTTATCCTATCTAACACATTCATATGGAGCTTGGGAAACATCCATAAAAAAATTAATAAGGGATCATGTAAGCTATTTGGTGGAAAAGTATAAAAATAACCACACAGATACCGTTATTCCAGAAGAAAAATTAATAGAATACGAAGATAAATCGATAAAACTAATACTACAGGTTGTTAGACATTGGTTTGAATATAAAGTTCCTAAATTTTTGTCTACAATTAATTCTCTTCAAGAAATTGTTTGCAATGAAATTGGTATCAAGCCAGGTGATTATACTCAGTTTGCTAGCATTATAGAGAATGATTTCATTCCGAACCATTTGACAATATTAGCAGAATATGGCATCCCCCATTCTGCTATTAAGAAGATCTGCAAATATATACCAACAAATATTAATGATGACGATTTAATTCCATATATTAAAGACAATAAATTACATTTAAAAAGATCATTAATAGAATATGAAAGAGATAAGATTGCCAGTCTTTTTTAGACTAACAAATTCATTATATTAGCTGATAAATATGAATAGAACAAAGATTCTGATAAATTCTATTAAAAACACGGTAAAAAGTCAGGACAAAATTTTTTTGTAATCTAGAGAATGGAGTTATAACGGATGTTAAAGAAATGGCGTGCTGAGTGTCTTTGTTTTAACTTATGTTTGCTTTTGTGCGACAAAAGGGAGTGTGAGGATGATGTTTTGGGGCATGGAAGGGCTTGTTTTGCGTTGCAATAGCACTGCTTTTGGAGCGTAAACCTATGGATTTTGCACCGAAAGTGGCAGAGTAATATATTTTAACACTGCGGCTTTTGCTTTCAAAATGGCTTAAATGTCTGTATGTCAATGCTTTAGTGCGAATACTCGTTTTTGACGTTTTTCAGACAAAATCGCGGAAGTGTGAGGAGCATGGGCATTCTGAAGGCGTCAAACGGTATGGATTTTGTCTGAAATATTTACAAAATGCGGCGGCGCCACGGTGTGTGGTGTGCCGTACGACCTTCATGATGTCATTACACAGATACTGTCAGAATAAGCATCGTCAGTTGGCTTAGTCTGCTTATACAGCTGATTACTTTTGGTCTTAATAAGGGGAAATGTGGAATTTATAGGCTTTTTAGATGCGGAAAGTGTGAAATTTATGGCTGTATATTGTATGGAAAATGTGAAAATAATGGGGTAATATGGTACGGAAAGTGTGAAAAATTTGGGTTTTTATAATGCGGAAAATGTGAAATTTACTATATTTGCAGATGTATCAAGACGTTTATGGATATGGAGAAGTTGCTGAAAAGAAAGATTGACAAATATCTGACTGACTGGAAAAACAGGCCTGACAAGAAGCCTCTTATCATCAAGGGCGCCAGGCAGATAGGCAAGACGCGCTCAGTAGAGTGGTTTGCCGGTCAGAATTATGCAAGCGTGATAGAGATAAACTTTATCGAGCAGAAAAAATACCGTGAGATATTCAACGACGGATTTGAGGTGGACGCCATTCTGAAGAATATATCACTGCTGAATCCTGAATTGAAGTTTATCCCCGGCAATACCATATTTTTCTTCGACGAGCTTCAGGCGTGCCCCAACTGCGCCACGTCGCTGAAGTTTTTTAAGCTCGACGGCCGTTTCGACGTAATCTGCTCAGGCTCGCTCATGGGGATAAGCTACAATGAGATAGAATCTAACAGCGTGGGATATAAGGAGGACTACGAGATGCACTCGATGGACTTTGAGGAATTTTTGTGGGCAATGGGCTATAATGACGAGTTCACGGCCGACCTGTTCAGTCACATGCTCGACATAAGGCCGCTGTCTGAACTGCAGATGGACACATTGATGAGTCTGTTCCGCGACTATGTCATCATCGGAGGCATGCCCGAAGTGGTCAGCACGTATGTTAGGAACAAGAATTTCAGCGGCACGCTCGACATTCAGCGCCAGCTGCTGAAAGGCTATGAGGAGGACATAACAAAATATGTTGAGGGCCTGGACAAGGCAAAGGTGAAGGCGGTGTATAACCATATTTCGACCTTCCTGGCAAAGGAAAACAAGCGGTTTCAGATAACCAAGATAGCCAGAAACGCGCGCAACAGAGACTATATGGGATGCGTTGAATGGCTCGCCGATGCCGGAGTGGTGAACGTGTGCTACTGTCTTAATCAGCCCGAGCTGCCGCTGAAAGGCAACTACGACCCAAAGATGTACAAGATATACTTTAAGGACACAGGACTGCTGATAGCCTCGCTCGACGAGGAGGCACAGGAAGACCTGAGAGCAAACAGGAATCTAGGCACGTACAAAGGGGCGATATACGAGAATATCGTAGGCGACATGCTCGTAAAGCAGGGCTACCGGCTGTTTTACTATCACAGCGACAGGCCGGCTCTTGAGATGGACTTCTTTATAAGGGACGCTGATTCGCTTATACCGGTGGAGGTGAAGGCCAACGACGGGGCTACGGCTTCGCTGAACAGACTGCTGAATGACGACAAATATAATGACGTGAAGTATGGCATCAAACTGGGCTACAGGAACATCGGATTCAACGGCAAATTCTATATATTTCCATATTTTCTGACTTTCCTGCTGCGAAGATTCGTGGCTGAGAGCAAACGCAGCTGTTAGTGGAATTAGTAAAGCCGTATGGCGGCATGAGGCTTTCTGGTGTGTATAGTCTGTTTCTGTCGTGCCATATATTATATGAAATGTGGCGCCGGGCATGTAAACGGGCAGTCTGTGATGCCGCATTAATCGTTTAACAGGTAAAAACATATCCGCATGAGCGACATTTCATTTACATGCAAATATCATTCGCCGCTGGGAGAGATAACCCTGGCATGCCGCGACGACAGGCTTACGGGGCTGTGGTTTGACGGCCAGAAGCACTACGGCAGCACGCTGACCGGTAGGACCGAAGAGGCAGACGTGCCCGTGTTGAGGCTTGCCGTGAGATGGCTCGACGAATATTTCAGCGGCCATGAGCCGCAGTTTGTGCCGCCGCTGAGCCTTATGGGCACGCCGTTCAGCCGCCTTGTGTGGCGCAGGCTGATGGACATTCCATGCGGAACTACGCTGACATACAAGGAACTGACGCTGCGCATGGCTGCCTGCGGCGAGTGTGGCGCTGGGGCTGTGAGGGCCGTGGCGGCAGCGATAGGGCGCAATCCCGTGTCGCTCATAGTGCCCTGCCACCGCGTTATCGGTTCGGGCGGCAGCCTGACGGGATATGCCGGGGGCGTATGGCGCAAGGAGTGGCTGCTGCAGGCGGAGCGCTCTATGGCAGAAGGCAGACAGGTTTAGTGAGGCTGTTGCGGTTCGGCCTTACAGAGGCTTCATGTGGGGCGCATTGTAGGGTGTGTTGTTATATGCGTCGGGATTGTTATGAGGTAAAAATTCAGGCAGAACAATAACGCCGGATTTGGGCTGGGCAGACCGCTTGTCTTACGGGCGGTGGCGCAGCCCGTAAGGCTTTCTACGAAAAAGGCCGCCGTGCCCCTTGCGGGCAGGCAGCCTCAGTTAAAAAATAACATTATAAAATAAATTGTGATATGTTGTCGTCATGCCTTGCGGCATGCGTCCGGGTACACACTTTTAAATGGCATCGGCAGACTTAGAAGTTTACGCCGAAGTTGAGCGACAGGCATCCGTTGTGCGATGTGTCGAACGTGTCGTGACAGATGTTAGACAGACCGATGTCGTATGTTATGTCGAAGTAGAACAGGTCGTAAGCCACGCCGCATCCTACGCGCAGACCTCCGTCAAAGCGCTGGAAAGCATCGTCGGAGAACGAGCTGAAGGCCTTGCGCTCGTCATAGTTTTTCATCTTGCCGCCCACGCCGCATGCCAGATATCCGCCGAACTGCGGCTGCACGGAGAAGTGGTCGGTGACGCTGTAAATGTATTTCAGCACTATTGGCACCTCTATGTAGTTGAGGTCGTAGGTCATCTTCTTCTTCTCGCCCATGTCGTTTATTATGTCCTTCTTTCCGCCCTTCTCGGTGTAGAAGAGTCCCGGCTCAAGGTAGAGCGGGATGTCGGCCGACAGCGGAATGCCCACCACTGCTCCTACGGTCAGGCCTGTCTGCGAGTCGCTGCCGTCGAGCGTTGGGTCGTCAGAGTTGACCGTTGAGAACGCCGGGCCTATGCGGAAACCGTAATACATGTTGCCCGTGCCCAGTCCGCTGTCGTGGCGTCCGTAAGAATATTCCAGTCTTCCGGTGCTCTCGTTGTAGTAGCGGCTGTGGCAATAATTCTGTGCCGATGCCGGCAGTGAGAGTGCTGTTGCTGCCAGTGCGGCTATGGCAAATCTCTTAATTGTTTTCGTGCTCATAAGTTTCTGAATATTGTTTACTTGGTGCAAAGAAACTAAAAAATGACGAGATGTCAAAAGGAAAAGGCCTAAATTGCGTAGGGAAACCCCTAATATGCGCCCTTGCGGCGCTGTCCTGTGTGCTTTTGGGGCGGCTGTATTTGCCGGCACGTGCAGCCGAAATAACCATTGGGCGGTTATTATTTTTATTTTTCATGACATTTATGGCTTTATTATTAATTTATTTATAAATTTGCAGAAAAATTTAAAAAACCATGGAAACATTACTTCCTTACGCACTGTTGTGCCTCACATCAATCTTCACGCTTGCCAATCCTCTCGGCACGATGCCCGTGTTTCTTACCATGACCCAGGGCATGAGCGAGGAGCAGCGCCAGTCTATCGTAAAGCGCGCCACCATCACGGCGCTGATCATCCTCATCGTGTTCACCTTTGCCGGCCAGTTTATCTTCATGTTCTTCGGCATATCCACCAACGGCTTCCGCATAGCCGGCGGCGTGATAATCTTCAAGATAGGCTACGACATGCTGCAGGCACGCTACACGCACGTGAAACTCAACTCTGACGAGATAAAGACCTATGCCAACGACATATCGATAACGCCGCTGGGCATACCTATGCTCTGCGGTCCGGGCGCCATAGCCAACACCATCGTGCTGATGAGCGACGCCCATACAATAACGATGAAGAGCATACTGATAGGCTCGATAGTGTTTATCTACGTGCTTACATACTTCATCCTGCGCGCCTCCACGCGCCTTGTGAGCGTGCTCGGCGAGACGGGCAACAACGTCATGATGCGCCTTATGGGCCTTCTGCTTATGGTCATCGCCGTTGAATGTTTCGTCGGCGGAATGAAGCCTATACTTATAGACATAATAAGTCAGGGCACGGCAGGTGCCTGACGTGATATCATATAATGCGGTATGACGCGTTGAATGCGGCAGTCGGGACAAGTGTCCGGGCTGCCGCATTTATTGTCTCAAAACGCTTCTTAGGCAGCATATAGCTCAGCCTGTTCGGCTTATTCCTGCCTTCGTCGTCCGTCTTTTGGCGGCTTCTTCTTGGCATATCAGCCGCGCCTGCGGAACGTCAAATGAAAATTCCGTTCAGTATTAAAGCAAGAATACCGGCCGGATTATAATAACAGATAGGGGTTAAAATACCGGCTGTATTCTGAATATAAGATATTGTGTTTGCGGTTTAATGTATGGCAGGGTGCCGCCGGATGTTTTCTTTGGCATGGTGTGTTATGCCCTCAAAAATGTCATATGGCATGACGCCGGCAAAGAGCATAGGGAGGGCTGAGGGCACGCTGGGGCTGAATGGATAGAAACAATGCGGCGGCTGACAGATTTTTTGCCTTGAAATTGCCTGCAAATTGTATTGTTATGACGACTAATTTTAACTTTAAGGGCTGATTTTATAAAAGATTATTACATTTTTACAAAATATCTTTTGTTTTTATAAAATTTTGCTTATATTTGCTTTCGGAATGCTATAGCTTTTAAGAAACAACATGTATAACCTCTAAATCAAACGCATTATGAACAGAAATTTTATCTCCCTTATCATCGCTGTATTGTTTTCTTCGGCATCATTTGCCCAGCAGTATGAATATAAGCTGACCGGAATAACATCGAAGCACACTAACGACTATTACAAATACTTCTACGACGATGCCAACGGCCGTGTAGACAGTGCGGTGCAGTATCGCGAACTGGCAGGCTTTATCTACGACTATACGCTGAAGTATGTTTATGACGAAAACGGAAACGAGGTGCTCGAGAAGGGATACCAGAAGTTCTCGGGCGACGACTTCTATACATATTCTACGCAGGTGAGATACACTTACGACGAGAACGGACGTATCTTAAGCCGTGCCAACTATAACCTTAACCGCAAGAAGGGCGAGTTTGAACTTGGCGGTGTCTATGAGTATGTCTACGAAGGCGACAAGCTCGTTAAGCGCAACACCTACGTTGACGAGGCGCTGACGGAGAAATTCGAGGAGGTGATCTATACTTATGACGACAAGGGACGTCTGGACGAGGAGAATGTCTATTCGTCGTTCTTCGGCGATGAGATGACATTCTCGAGCGGCACGAAGTATATTTATGACGACAAGGACCGTATGGTTGAGAAGATAAGCACCATTGGCGACTTCTTCACCGGCGCGAAGATGCCAGCCGGAGGCGAGGTGTGCACGTATGACGAAGCCGGAAACATTGTGGAATGGATGACATACAGCGAAGTGAAGGAGCAGCCGTCGAGCCGTGATGAATACACGCACGACCTGTCGCTCGAGACTGTCAACACGCTTTATCCCGTGGAGAACGAGTGGGACGGAACGGTTTATCTCAACTCGAAGAACGCCATACTCTCAAACATCGTTTATCAGACGGACAGAAACACGGGCGAGATGGCTGTGTATGACGAGCTTGTGATGGAATATGCTCCTGTGGCGTCTACCGGAATCAACGTGATACGTCCGGCTGTGAAGGACATGGTGCAGGCTGTTTATGCCGACGGCAGAGTGCGCCTGACGGGTGTGGCTGAAAACGAGCCTGTAAGGGTGTACAGCCAGACGGGCGTGCTGATGGACATGAAGAAATATAACTCGCAGAAGGGTATAAGCATCAGCAGCATGCCGGCAGGTGCATACATCATCTCTACAAGGCTGGGCTCTGTAAAGGTGTGGAACAGATAGGATTATATTAGCAAGATAGAAAATGCAACGTCCGCAGATTCTGCCTGATGCAGACATCTGCGGACGTTGTTTTATTTCGGCCGGCTTCATGGCCGTATGTGTTCTGTGTTATGCCGCCGCTTATTGCGGTGCCGTGGCATTATTGCTGTTGCTTTGCTGATTTGATGTGCTCCTGCGCGAAGTGCCACACCACGATGCCTGCCGTTACCGACACGTTGAGCGAGTGCTTCGTGCCGAATTGCGGTATCTCAAGGCATCCGTCGCTGGCGTCAACCACCTCCTGGCGCACGCCTTTCACCTCGTTGCCCAGCACGACGGCATAGCGTTGGCCGGCGTCGGGCACAAACTCGTTGAGCATGGTGCTGCCTTCACACTGTTCCACGGCCATCACCTTGCATCCCGTGGCGTGCAGCTCGCTTACGGCTTCGGCCGCCGTCTTGAAGTAGCGCCACTCAACGCTGTCCTCAGCTCCGAGCGCCGTCTTGTGTATCTCTACGTGGGGCGGACATGCCGTGATGCCGCAGAGCCACACAGCCTCTACGCGGAATGCGTCGCACGAGCGGAACACCGAGCCTACGTTATACAGGCTCCTCACGTCGTCGAGCACCACGATGAGCGGCATCTTCTCAGAACTCTTGAACTCGTCTACCGTCAGACGGTTCATCTCCGTAACCTTTAACTTGCGCATCGATTCAAATTGAGAATTGATAATTGAGAATTGAAAATTATGATTTGACCAAGAAGGCGGAAATTATGAATTGTCAATTCAAATGAATTCTTCACTCTTCACTTTTAGTTTTTAACTTTGAACGCCAGCGCATACATTCTGATCTGCTTGACCATGGCCAGCAGACCGTTTGAGCGGGTGGGCGAGAGGTGATCTTTCAGACCGATGCGGTCGATGAAATAGAGGTCTGTGTCGAGAATCTCCTGCGGCGTGTGTCCGCTCAGCACGCGTATCAGCAGGGCGATGATGCCCTTGACGATGAGCGCGTCGCTCTCAGCCGTAAAATAAATCTTGCCGTCCTCATAGTCAGCCTGCAGCCACACGCGGCTCTGACAGCCGTCAATCAGGTTACTCTCCGTCTTATACTTGTCGTCGAGCGGCTTCTGTTCGTTGCCCAGGTCAATGAGCAACTGATATTTGTCCATCCAGTCGGTGAAGTCAGAAAACTCCTCAATCACCTCGTCCTGTGCTTCATTTATTGTCATAATATCCTTTGTTTTTTATGTGTTTATTTAATTCGTATGTCAAGGAGAAGCCAATAGCTTCCGTTTCTATTCCGTCGTCATAAGCAGCTTTGTCATATTTGCTCTTGTGCAACAAGTCATTTGCCTTTAACTCCTACGAAGAAAAACATTTGTCTTTTTTCGCTATGCTCAAGGAACTTCTCCTTAACTCCTACGAAGAAAAACATTTGCCTTTAACTTCTTTAACTACTCTAACTCCTTTAACTCCTAAATTTAATATTTCGGCTCCACCTTAACCAGCTTAAACAGCTTGTCGCTCGGTCTCACCTTGTCAGGCACGCGGAACGATACGCGGGTGCCCTTTTGGGCAGTCTGCACGGCATGAGTGTCGTCGTGAATCTCCTCGACGGTTACATACATCACGCCCGTGGTAGGACCCGTTATAAGCATCTTGTCGCCTACTGAGAATTCGCACGCCTCGCACGTAAACTCTGCCACGCCGAGCTTAGAGAAGTACTTGACGCCCTTGCCCACGTAAACCTTGCGCTCCGTGGCGTTAGAACCATAGTTCTTGTTCCATTCGCCAAGGCGCTGTCCCTGGTAGTAGCCGTCCCAGAAGCCGCGGTTGAACACCGTTGCCAGGCGCTCGTCCCATTCGTCCTTCTTCTCCTCGGTGAACGTGCCGTCAAGCACGCTCTGTATGGCCTCCTTGTAGCATTTCACCACGGTGTAGACATACTCAGCGCCGCGCGCACGGCCCTCTATCTTGAACACCCTTACGCCGGCCTTCATCATGCGGTCGATGAAGCGCACCGTCTTCAAGTCCTTCGGGCTCATTATATATTTGTTGTCAATCTCCAGCTCCGTGCCAGTCTCCTTGTCTGTCACGATGTACGAGCGGCGGCACAGCTGCATGCACTCTCCGCGGTTTGCCGAGCGCGCCGCGTTGTCAAGACTCAGATAGCACTTGCCGCTGATGGCCATGCACAGCGCGCCGTGGCAGAACATCTCTATGCGGATCTTCTTGCCCGACGGTCCGCAGATGTTCATCTGCTCCGCCTGCTCATGTATCTTTGCCACCTGCTCCATGTTCAGCTCGCGCGCCAGCACCACAACGTCGGCAAACTGAGAGTAGAACTTCAGCGCCTCGATGTTGCTTATGTTAAGCTGTGTAGACAGGTGCACCTCCTGGCCCACCTTCTGGCAGTAGGTCATCACGGCCACGTCGCTCGCTATCACAGCCGATATGCCGGCCTCCTTGGCGGCGTCGATAATCTGGTGCATCAGCTCTATGTCGTCGTCATAGATGATGGTGTTCACCGTCAGATAAGTCTTCACGCCCCTTTCGCCGCACGTAGCTGCAATCTCGCGCAGGTCGTCAATGGTGAACGTGCTTGCCGAGTGAGCTCTCATGTTCAGCTTCTCGATGCCGAAATAAATCGAGTCGGCACCTGCCTGCAGTGCTGCCTGCAGGCTCTCGCGGCTGCCCACGGGCGCCATTATCTCATAGTCGGAAATGTTAGTGTCCATAACTTATTGTGAAATCTTGTTGTCAATACCCATTTGTCAAAGCCTTTCGGCCATTATAAAAAATGCCCGCCGTTAAAGGACGACGAGCCAGCCTCAATGTTTTCACAACGGAATAATCCTTATTGTGATTTGCTTAAAATTCTGTCTGCAAAGATACTAATAAAATGCTAACACTCAAACAGTTTTTCATATTTTTATCATATTTGCCCAAGAGCCTGTTTAACCTTTATCGGTCGTAAGCCGGTATATGGTTTGTTTCTGCATGCAGATTGATGTTTTCATCTGTCTATTTTACATATTGCTGTCTTGCCGTCTGCTATTTAGCAGGCATAACGGGCTATGTCTAGAAAATAGCGGACGGCAAGATATTCAATATAAAACGGCAATAGGGCTATCTTAGCTTCATTCCTATAAAAATAAGAATTTCTCTCCCGATTATAAAAAACTTAATATTTAGTCAGGCATTAAATCAGATTATCTGTTTGTCAACGTGTAATGTATAGCAAACTATCTTTCCGTCGGCTTTTTTGACGGTATATTCAACTTCTCCATTAAGGTTTAGCCCCTTTCGTTGTTCTTCCCATGTTATTTCTTTTACCGGACGGTTGTTTATGGCTATGATTATATCTCCAATTTCAATACCGGCCTTTTCTGCTATTCCGCCTTTGTATAATCCGTTCACTATCCATCCTTCATAAATATCCGTGCGGTCAAAAGTTGCCATATGGGTTACAGATGATTGCATGTACACTCCTTTATTCTTGTTGCGTTTCACCCACACTGAAGAGTTTTCCGGATCTAAGACAATATCGTATAACGACCATATTTTATTTCCAATCAGACCTAAATATGGCTTACCAAATGACAGAGCGCCTTTTTCATTAACAGAATAATCTATTACGATGTCTTTAAGTGTATCTGTCATACAGAATTGTGCGGCTCTTATAATAAACTGGTCAGAACCTCCGCCAATGCCGCCGGCTTGTGTCCTGAAGTATGCTTTCGGTATGTCATCAATATTCAGAGAAGATGCTGCCTCGTTAGTAAGACTGATTGAGGAACCACATCCTAAATCCATTCTGAACCATCCTTCCAAGGTGTTCTTCTCGTCAATCTGAAGTTTGGCCTTTACATCAATACGGTTTTTCTCAAATCGTGCGTCAAGTTTTATATAGTTATCAAGCAAATCATCTTTAAACGGTTTTTTAAGCTGTTTTATGTATCCTTCGCTAAAATTGATTTCCAAAGGAGATGTCAGTAGGTGAGTGTTGCCTAACAAGCCGTCGGTATGTCTGCCGAGAATGTCACGCAGCTTAATTATAGGAGTAATCTTGTTTTGATATTCCATATCACCGCAGTGAATCTTGACGGGCTCGATGAATATCTCTACGCTTTGAGGTCCGCTGTTGCCTGCTCCCCCGATTTTGGCCCTGCCTTTTCTGCCGAAAGCATTTTGAAGATTATTTACTTTCAGATAATCTTGGTCTAAGTATAGAAAATCAGCCCCGGTGTCATAAATTAGGGTAACAGGTATGGTGTCATTAAGCGTACACTGAAAATACAGATGCCTGTCAAAGATAAATGGTATTGCCCCTTCAGGAATGGCCGCAATGCCTTTTAATGAGAAGAAAAACAGGAAGAGAGAAACAAAATATAGATTTCTTTTCATAGTCTTAAATATTTAATTAGTATTGTATTAATCTGAGATAAGCTGTCTCTATTATGTGCCGACGTGGCGTCTTTCCGTTTTAGGCAGCCGGCATGGTCAGTTTGCAGGCAGGCTTATTATGTTTCCGTTGAAGTTCTCCTTCATTCCCACTGCGGTCTCGGCCTGTTCCACCATCTGGTTAAGCTCCTTGTTGGGCTTCACCAGTGCCGCCATGCTCAGGAAAGTTCTGTAGTAGGCCTTCTCCATGTCGTGCTTGCCCACAAGTCCGTATGCCTGCGCCGTGTTGAATATCGTGGCCATACTGTTGCGGTTAAGTTTAAGCGCCTCACGCCATGCGTATATTGCCGACCAGTATTTGCCCTGCTTGTAGTAGCCTTCGCCCAATGCGCGCTTTACTACAAACAGCACTGTATGGTCGGGCTGCATCAGTTCGATTGATTTTTCCAGATAATCAACGCCCTCGGCCACGCTGTCCATGTCAACACATACGATGCCGAGCCGGTAAAGGCATCCCGCATTTTGCATCTTGCTTTTTTCGGCTGCCTTGGTGAGCCATCTGCGTGCCATAAGGTTCTTGCCCGTCTGCATGTAGGCCATGCCGAGCGAGTAGACCGTGTTGTAAGTAGAGTCGCCCAGTTCGAGCAGCCTGTTGTAAGCATTTATAGCCTTGCCGTAGTCGCGCATCAGGAAGTTGGCGTCGGCATATTCGCGCAGCACGGGCAGACACGCAGAGTCTGTCTGCATATATCTGGCCGTAATGTCATAAGCCTTCTGCGGCGACGATATATTGTCGTCGCTGTTGTATATATGTGCCATGTATGCCGTCACGATGCCGTCCATAGGGCATCTGCTCAGCAACCTGTTGCCCCATTCAATCTGTTTTGCCGTGTTGTCCATGTATCTGTAGCAGTCAAACAGCCGGCGCATCGTCTCCGCAGTCAAACTGTCTGTGCCTTTCCTTGCCGTGGCTTCGAGCATTGACGCGCATTTGCGGTATTCGCCACGCATAAACAGGCAGTGCGCCATTTTTTCCTTTATCGCGTCTGAGCTGTCTGTCTGCAGCGCCTCGCCGTAATATCTCATGGCGTTGAACGTGTCGTTTATCCTCATGCAACTGTCGCCCAGCGCTTCTGTTGCGTCATTGTCGGCTCTGGCTGAGGCTGCCGTCAGGGCCATTAGCAATAGTATAAGACTGATGATTTTCATGGCAATAAAATTTTTATTTTAGCGATATATTCTTTTCTTTATGCAGAAGGCAAATTTCTGTTCATGTTATGCAAATATAGCGAAAATATAAGAATGTAGTACAGAATACATCATTTTTAACTAAGTTATTTAGTTTATATTCATGGTCTTCATTGTTTGCCGTGTATTTTTCTTTGTCATGATATGCAGTTAAGCTTATTCTTGTAGCACTCAGCATGATAATTTTTTTCATGGCATTATGTCTGCATACTGATACTTTCTGTTAAGGCTGTGATGCAAATACAACTCTTTGTAGAATAGTCGTGGCAAACATATTTTCTAATCATGGAAACGAAACTTTTATAGTACGGCAATAAATCAGAATACTTCTAAAAATGTGCTGCTCATACGTTGTTTGCATTAAAAATCTGTCAATGTTGACAGATTTTTAATGCAGTATTAGTGCAGACAAGTAAAAAATCTCTATATTTGCATTACTCGGCAGTAAGAAGTATTATGTACAATCGGTCTTTTCGATTTCTTGCTCAAGGAGAACAGTTTAGATATGTAAAATAGTAAGGAAATGGAATATTACAACGGCAAAACTCATAAACATATCATTCTATTTCCTCGTACAGCAATATCAAAAACATCAAGAATTTGCCATGCGCTATTTACTGTATATATGGTAAAAACTTATGACAAAAATATTTTTCAATCTGGGAAACGAAAGGTAAACGTATGTTAAGGAAACAATAATTGGAATATTATTTCATTAACATACATTTACAAATAAACCGACAAATGCCACTAAAATCAGTCATTTCTTGGCCTGAAATCATAAGTTTGAGCCTCGGAAATGGCACCTTTCCATCCGTAACTGGGCCACTTTTTATGCGTAACTGGGCCGGTTATGTTTTTTAACACTTCCGCTTTTTACTATTATTTGCTGCAACTCCTTGTCAATCAGCGTCTTAACAAAACACTCCGTTTTTTGCCCTTTTCTGCTCCAAACCGCGGTATGGCGAAGAGCATGCGTGTTCTGAGAGCGTCAAACGGTCGGGAAAACATGAAGAAAGTTTACAAATTAGCTGCGCTATATTCATAAGATTTAATCTGAAAAACAGTTATAGTTTATTGCTTCATTAATAATATAATTGTTTATAACGCGGCTCGTAAGAAACATAGTTTTTATTTGTCGTTGCTCCCGCTTTTCACCATCTTTAAATAAGATAGTATTCGGCTCGGCAAAGCCAAGTTAAAAAACATAGTTTTTTATTTGTCATTGCTCTCGCTTTTCGCTATCTTTGTACATTAACTTAACTTGCAACTGATTTAATTGAAGATGAAACATATATTAGGACTAGACCTCGGCACCAACAGTATAGGCTGGGCTTTGGTGAAAGAGAGAGAAAACGAGAATGAACAATCCTCTATAACGAGGCTTGGAGTAAGAGAAATCTATCTTACTGCAGATGAACAGAGTAATTTTGAGAAAGGTAAGTCGATTACAACAAATGCCGACCGTACCCTTAAGCGTAGTATGCGTCGAAACTTGCAGCGGTATAAGCTTCGTCGTAACAGTCTCATAAGTCTGCTGAAAGACTATGGTTTTATAACGGCTGAAACTCTGTTGAACGAAAATGGTAACAGGACAACATTTGAAACTTATCGTCTTAGAGCCAAAGCTGTTACAGAAGAGATTTCGCTTGAAGAACTTGCGCGTGTCTTGCTTATGATAAACAAGAAGCGTGGCTATAAAAGCAGCCGTAAGGCAAAATCTAATGATGAAAGCGGACAGCTGATTGACGGTATGGAAGTTGCGAAAAAACTTTATGATGATAATCTTACTCCAGGGCAGTATGTTGTATCGCTTTTACGAAAGGGCAAGAATAATATACCTGATTTTTACCGTTCTGACCTTGTTGCTGAATTTGACAAGATATGGAACTTTCAGCGACAGTTTTATCCGGATGTGCTGACAGACAGTCTAAAAGAGGAACTGAAGGGTAAAGGCGACAAGGAGACTTGGGCTATCTGTTCAAAACCATTTGCCATAGAAGGCATAAAGCGCAATATCAAGGGATGGGAGCAGAAAAAAGAAGATTATGCATGGCGTGCTGAAAGCCTGCAACATAAAATAGACCTTGAAAGACTTGCAATAGTCTTGCAGAAAGTTAATGGACAGATAAAAAATTCGAGCGGATATCTCGGAGCTATAAGCGACCGCAGCAAAGAGTTGTTTTTTAATAAGCTTACTGTCGGGCAATATCAGATGGCCGAGCTTGATAAGAATCCTAATTTCAGTCTTAAAAATCAAGTGTTTTACCGTCAAGACTATCTTGATGAATTTGAACGTATCTGGGAGACTCAGTCTAAGTTTCATAAAGAGCTGACTCCTGAATTAAAACATCTTATACGCGACATTATCATTTTTTACCAGCGTCCGCTTAAATCCCAAAAGGGACTCATAAGCCTGTGTGAACTTGAAAACCGTGAGATTGAAATTGAAAGGGACGGCAAAAAGACTAAAAAGACAATAGGTCCGCGCGTATGCCCTAAGTCATCACCGATGTATCAGGAGTTCAGGATATGGCAGGCTATAAACAATCTTCAGGTGTCGGGCATGGTTGTTGCAGACAACCAAGTTGACCTGTTTGGCGAAACAGTCGGCAAAAAGTTTGGCAAACGCTTTCTCGAACAGGAAGAGAAAGAGATTCTATTCAAGGAACTCAACTTCAAAAGCAAATTGACGAAGAAAGAAATTCTTAAATTGCTCTTTGAAAACTACAAGGAACTTGACCTTAACTATAATGAGGTGAAGGGCAACACTACGATGGCTGCTTTGTTGGAGGCATGCAGCAAAATCATTGAAATGAGCGGGCACGGCGAGTATGATTTTTCTAAGATATCGGCTGATGAAGTAGAAAGTATAGTGTTCCCAATATTCAACGGACTTGGTTTCAATACAGACATATTCTCGTTTGACTCATCTGTTGAGGGCAAGGCTTTCGACAAGCAGCCGTCTTACATGTTTTGGCATTTGCTCTATTCATATGAGGGCGACAAGTCAAAGACTGGCAACGAAAGTCTCATAAGCAAAATATCCGAATGTTATGGATTTGACAAAGAGTATGCCGCCGTTATTGCCGGCATAAGACTCGAGCCTGATTACGGCAATCTTAGCGTAAGGGCAATGCACAAGATACTGCCTTACATGAAAGACGGCCTCGGATATAGCGACGCTTGCCAATACGCCGGTTACCGTCATTCAAAAAGGTCGTTGACAAAAGAAGAGATCGAAGCTAGACCGTTGAAAGACAAGATAGACCTTCTGCCACGCAACAGTCTGCGTAATCCTGTAGTTGAGAAAATCCTAAATCAGATGATTAACGTAGTGAATGCTGTTGTGGATGCTTACGGAAGACCCGACGAGATACGTGTAGAAATGGCACGCGAGCTGAAGAAAACCAAGGCTCAGCGTGAGGAGACCGTAAAAACGATAAGAAAAACTACTGCTGAAAATGAGAAATACAAGAAAGAACTTGAAGAAGAGTTCGGACTGAAAAACGTAAGCCGCAACGACATTGTTAGATACAGACTTTATCTTGAACTGAAGGACAACGGATTTAAGACTCTTTATTCGAACACTTATATACCACGTGAAAAATTGTTCAGCAAGGAATTTGACATTGAACATATCATACCTCAGGCTAAGCTGTTTGATGATTCTTTCTCGAACAAGACTCTTGAGGCAAGAAGCGTGAACCTGGATAAAGCCGACTCTACAGCTTATGATTATGTGAAAGTTAAATATGGAGAAGATGGACTTGAAAAATATAAGGAAAAGATAAATCAGCTATGTGAGAAAAAGATTATAAGCAAGACAAAGCTGAAGAGGCTTCTTACAACGGAAAAAGACATTCCCGATGGGTTTATTAACCGCGACTTGAGCAACACTCAATACATTGCCCGCAAGGCTTGTGAGATTCTTGAAGAAATCACAAGAAGAGTAGTGCCTACAACAGGTTCTGTTACCTCCAGATTGCGTGAAGACTGGCAGCTTGTTGACATGATGAAGGAACTTAACTGGGATAAATACGACAAACTTGGACTAACAGAGATAATAGAAGACAAAGACGGAAGGCGCATCAGGCATATTAAAGACTGGACAAAGCGTAACGACCAGCGTCACCATGCAATGGACGCGCTGACCATTGCGTTCACAAAACCAGCTTTCATACAATATCTTAACAACTTAAATGCCCGAAGCGACAAGGGTGGCAGTATATACGCAATAGAACGAAAGGAACTTTATCGTGACAACAAGGGCAAGCTTAGGTTTTATCCGCCTATGCCGCTTGATGAATTCCGTACCGAGGCAAAGCGTCATCTTGAGAACATTCTTGTGTCTATAAAAGCGAAAAATAAGGTGGTTACACGTAATGTGAACATCACTAAGGCGAAAAAAGCAGAAAAAGGAAAGCGTAAGAGAATACAACTCACACCACGAGGACAACTACATAACGAAACCATATACGGACGCATAAGACAATATGCAACGAAAGAGGAGAAAGTGAACGCATCATTTACCGAAGACAAGATAATGACTGTTGCGTGCAAGCGTTATCGTGAAGCGCTTCTTGTGCGGCTGAGGCAGCATGACGGTGACGCCAAGAAAGCCTTTACAGGCAAAAACAGCCTTGCAAAGACTCCTTTATATACCGATAGTCTGCATACTGAAACCGTACCTGAAAAAGTGAAGACCGTAATGCTTGCGCCTCTTTACACAAAACGTGAAGCAGTATCACCTGACTTGAAAATAGAAAAGGTTATAGACATTGGCATAAAACGGCTGCTCCAAAAAAGGCTTGAACAATATGGAGGAGACATGCAAAAGGCATTTTCCAACCTCGACGAAAATCCGATATGGCTTGATGAAGAAAAAGGAATATCCATTAAGCGTGTAACTATAAGCAGCGTGTCTAATGCTGAAGCACTGCATGATAAAAGAGACAACCGTGGACAGCTTATACTTGACAAAGATGGTAAGAAGCAGCCTACAGACTTTGTTCAAACAAGCGGCAACCACCATGTGGCCATATTCCGCGATGCAGACGGTAATCTTCAGGAGCACATGGTTTCGTTTTATGAGGCAACGGCGAGGGCAATACAGCATCTGCCCATAATAGATAAGGAATATAACAAAGACTTGGGCTGGCAGTTCTTGTTCACGATGAAGCAGAACGAATATTTTGTATTCCCGAACGAAGAGACAGGATTCAATCCGAAAGAGATCGACTTACTTAATCCGAAAAACTATGCCTTAATAAGTCATAATTTGTTTAGAGTGCAGAAATTATCTTCTAAAGATTATGTTTTCAGGCATCATTTGGAAACAAAAGTTGAATATAATAAAGAATTATTCGGCGTTACATGGAAACGCATAAATACATTAAGCAAAATAAAAGATATAGTAAAGGTTAGAATAAATCAGGTTGGAAAGATAGAAGATTTAGGTGAATATTAATTATAAAAATAATTTATGATAAAGCGCACACTATGTTTCACCAGTCCGGCTTATCTCTCGTTACGCGACGCGCAGCTCGTAATAAAGCTGCCTGAGGTGGAGAAGAGCGACCTGCCGGACAGCATGAAGAGAGACAGCACAAGAACCATACCGGTGGAAGACATCGGTGTGGTTGTGCTCGACAACCGGCAAATAACGCTTACGCACGGACTGCTCGAGGCGCTGCTCGAAAACAACTGTGCCGTTGTAACCTGCGACTCGCGCGGCATGCCCGTGGGGCTTATGCTTCCGCTTTGCGGCAACACGCTGCAGAGCGAGCGCTTCAGCCGGCAGATAGAAGCGTCGCTGCCGCTGAAAAAGCAGCTATGGCAGCAGACCGTCAAGGCCAAGATTGACAACCAGGCGGCAGTGCTCGACAATATTTCGGGGATAGAAACAGGATGCATGAAGCGGTGGTCGGCCGACGTGCGCAGCGGCGACCCCGACAATCTTGAGGGGCGTGCCGCTGCTTATTACTGGAAACATATATTCAGGGATGTTTCAGGGCTGTCGGGCTTCACCCGTGGCCGCGACGGCATGCCGCCTAACAATCTTCTCAACTATGGCTATGCCATCCTGAGAGCCGTTATGGCCCGCTCGCTTGTGTCTGCCGGCTTGCTGCCCACGCTCGGCATACATCATCATAACCGTTACAACGCCTATTGTCTGGCAGACGACATCATGGAGCCTTACCGCCCCTATGTTGACAGACTTGTGTATGACATGGCGGCAGGACACGACACTGAAGAATATTCTGAACTGACGAAGCCGCTAAAGATGAAGCTGCTCTCCATACCTACGCTTGACGTTGTGATTGGCGGCCGGCGCAGTCCGCTAATGATTGCCGCCACGCAGACGGCAGCGTCGCTCTGCAAATGTTTCAGCGGCGAACTGCGCCGCATTGCTTATCCCGAACTCTAATAAGAGTATGGCGGCTGGGCATTGACGAAATATGTTTCTAATAATCTATACTATGGACCGATTCAGCGAATACCGGGTTATGTGGATACTTGTATTTTTCGACCTTCCCACCGACACCAAGAAAGACAAAAAGGCTTACGCGCTTTTTCGTAAGAACTTGCGCCGCGACGGGTTCACCATGTTTCAGTTTTCTATCTATGTACGCCATTGCGCCAGCATGGAGAATGCCGCAGTTCACATAAAGCGTGTAAAGTCGTTCCTTCCTGAATTTGGCAATGTGGGCATCCTCTGCATAACCGACAAGCAGTTTGGCAATATAGAGATATTTTATGGGCACAAACCTGTAGAGCCGAATGCTCCGGGGCAGCAGCTTGAGTTGTTCTGAGACGGATGTTTTTTATAACCTCTTACAAATAAAAAATCCCGTCGTAAGGCGGGATTTTCGTTTTATGCAAACATCATTTTTTATTTTCTGATTTTCTTTGTATTTGTCTATGCATCAGATATTTACGTATATCGTGATGTTTGTTACTATGCAAAGATAAGAATTTTAAAGCAAATCACAACTATATGTTTGTATGTTGCTAATAGTGGTGTGATGTTTGTTACTATGCAAAGATAAGAATTTTAAAGCAAATCACAACATACAGAGAAGTTGCGTTATGCAATAGCTAGATGTTTGTTACTATGCAAAGATAAGAATTTTAAAGCAAATCACAACGTTTTGAGATTGTTGTAGTTGTTTTGTTTTGATGTTTGTTACTATGCAAAGATAAGAATTTTAAAGCAAATCACAACTTAAATGTTTTAGAATGAATATGTAGTAGAGATGTTTGTTACTATGCAAAGATAAGAATTTTAAAGCAAATCACAACCTCTGTGCGATGGATATATTTTCCGTGACTGATGTTTGTTACTATGCAAAGATAAGAATTTTAAAGCAAATCACAACAAGTGTGAGCTTTTCAAAAAGTGTTGCCAGATGTTTGTTACTATGCAAAGATAAGAATTTTAAAGCAAATCACAACTCATTTTGTAATCAATAATCTGTACCATATGATGTTTGTTACTATGCAAAGATAAGAATTTTAAAGCAAATCACAACGGGCGGTCGTGCTATGATATTGATGAGCGGATGTTTGTTACTATGCAAAGATAAGAATTTTAAAGCAAATCACAACGATTTCAAACCCGGACTCAAAAGTAACCGTGATGTTTGTTACTATGCAAAGATAAGAATTTTAAAGCAAATTATTGATTTAATGATTAATATTGTTTGCAATAAAAATATCCGCAGCACCTCAATGGGAGAGGGCTGCGGATAGTAAATTTTCAGATGTCCATGCGGCCGCCGTTGGCGTGGCGGCCCGCCGTATGTGTCTGTATGGGCTACATTAAGTCCATGTCCTGATAAGTGTCGCTGCCGAAGTGGTCCGTTGCGTTGTCGTCGTCGAAGCCGTCGCTGTCTGTCATGCCGTCGTCAGTCATGTCATGGCTGTCGCTGCTGTCGTCATACGGTTCGATGTCTTCATAGCTGTAAATGTCGTCGTCTTCGTCTGCCGGTGATATGTAGGGCAGGTCGAAGTCGGTGTCGAGCTCCTCGGGTATTTCGTATCCTCCGTCTACAAGACTTTCGTAGTAGTCGTCCACCTGGTCGTTGGCGTCGAGTATTTCGCCCATGGCGGGGTCGTCGGCACACATGTCCATGAAAGCCTCTTCCTCGTCGGGCGTCATATTTCCGTCGAGCCATGCCGAAAACATGTTCTCGTCAAGGGTAAAGTTGCCGTAGTCATCCATGTCGCATTTCCTCCGTTCTTAGTGTCTTTAAAAATTGTTCTTTAGCCATCTTGTGCTTGTTGTAGAAGGTGTTCATGTTCATTCCCATCATCATGGCCGTCTCCTCGTTGGTGTGTCCGCATAGATATCGCAGCCTTATCAGCCTGCTGTATCTTCTGTTGGGCATCAGCCTCAGTATGGTTTCGGCGTCGTCGGCCTGAAGAGATGAGATGTCTAACTCTATAGATGCGGGAATGGTGTCGATTCTTACACCCTGGCCGTCAAATTTTTCAGAAATTTGTTCTGTCGGCATTTTTGTCCTGCGCTCATATCTCTTGTAGCAGTAGAAGAGGCACACGGCCTTTAGCCATGTGAAGAGCGTGCTCTGGTATCTGAACCCTTCGAGCTTGCATTGTCCGCCGGCTTTGTCGGGAGTCATTATGTGGACGTATATTTCGCTTATAAACTCCATGCACGACGAGCAGTCTGTGTGGTAGTTGTCGTACACAGACTTGAAGAGCGGATAGCATTTACGGTAAAAGAAGTCCCTTGTGACCCGGGCGTCGCGCTGCAGCAGTGCCCGGACCACTTCACGGTCAGTGATATTCATGTCAGCTTATGTTGTTCTTACTTCTTGCCGCCGATGAGAGACTTCAGCGAGAACGGCTTTTTCTGATAGATCATCAGTTCGGCCTTCTCATCGTAGCATTTTACGGTGAGCACGCCCGAGCGTTCTCCGTCTGTCTTGTTGGGGTCGGCGGTAAGCGTCAGCTTGTTGCCGTTTTTGGTGACGTCGACCCATTCCGGGAAGGTGTAGGTCCAGTCGTCGTAGTTGCAGTTTACCGTCACCTCGTGGTTGTCGCTCTTCTTGCCTGACGACTTAAATTCTACCGACGACACCGACAGGCTGAGCCTTACGGGGTCTTTGGCCACCTCGGGCGGAACGGCAGAGTCGGCTTTCTCGAGCACGACGGTCTCTTTTTTCGTCACGGTCCTTGTCTTTCGCGTTATCAGCTTGATGTTGCTCCTGCATATTGCAATCTGGTTGTCGCACATGGCCTTCTTGGTGCTTGAGTCGTAGGCCTTCTTGGCTGCGCTGAACTTTGCAATGGCCTGTTTCTGCGAGCTTACGGTCTGCTTCAGCTGCAGCTTCTGTCCCTGTGCAAACAGGCGGTCGCCGGCGGTCTGTGCGTTGGCCTGAAGAGACAACACGGCAATGACAACGGTTAAAAGAAGTTTGGCAATAGTACTCATAGTTCAAAAAAAAGATTATGGATTATAACTTAATGCGTCTGTAATGTTCTTAACTCTGGTGTGGAATTCTTTGGCTATATCCTGCATGTCGCTGGCCTCAAAGTCTTTAGCCTTGGCTTCCAGTTCGGCCTTTGCCTTCAGCAGGGCGTCCTTGGCCTTGTCGCGGTTGAGGCTTATGTTCTTGGTGTCAGGCTTGTTCTCTGTTATCTTTTTGGCAATGGCCAGTGCCTCCATGTATTTCTTGTAGGCGTCGATATAGTGGCGCTCGTACCCCTCGTCGTGCCTGTCGCCCGTGGCGAGGCTCTTGTCGGCCGTGAGAGTGAGGGTTTCGGTCTTGGTGCGCAGCGAGTCGTTGGTGGCTTTTATCTCGAGAGCTATCTGCTCCTGCTCCGCCTTCTTGTTGTGATATGACACGCCTCCTATGGCTATTATGGCAACCGCTATGGCTGCGCAGGCGGCAGCTATGGTTATTCTTGTCGACTTCTTGAGCTGTCGCTTCTTGCCGTCGAGGTTTTCTATAGCCACGCGCATCTGTGCCGCTGTCTGATAGCGCACGTTCTGGTCTTTGTCGGTGGCGCATTCTATTATCTTGCGCATGCCGCGGTCTTTGATCTGTGTGAGTGGAATTTTCTTGTGCAGCTGTTTCTCGAGCACTACGTGCGACTGTCCTTCAAACGGCACATGGCCCACGATGCACTGATAGAGCAGTATGCCCATGGCGTATATGTCGGTGGTCTGGTTCTGGTGTTTCAGGTCGCCTATGGCAAGCTCTGGCGCGGCATATTCAGCCTTGCCCATGAAGGTTCCGGCAGTTGTCAGTCCGCGGTCGTTGGTGGTGAGCTTGTTCACCTGCTTCGCTATGCCGAAGTCGATCAGCTTGATGTGTCCATCCTCGGTCAGCATGATGTTCGACGGGTCTATGTCGCGGTGTACGTATCCTGCGTCGTGCAGCGCTATGAGTCCTGAAAGCACGTTGAGCATTATGGTTTTTGCAAAGTGTACGGAGTCGGCCTGAAACTCTTTTAGCAGCTTCTTGGCAAACGGATTCTCGTGGCCGTCGGCGTCGGTGCACTTGCCTTCAAAGATGCTCGACAGCGGAATGCCGTT
>OGFB01000271.1_pt1 | contig 31167 bp, 20 predicted proteins | sample 1570801 | NCBI WGS metagenome assembly OGFB01 (sample SAMEA2581969, study PRJEB24529) | metagenome | biome: Human gut stool | place: China | collected 2011 | reverse complement strand
CGCCTTGCGGAATATCGCTTGCCGCGGCGACGGTGATCAGCACCTGGTCCTGCCGTCGCGCGAAGTCGAGGATCTGCCCGCGACGGGACTCGTCGAGCTGGGCGAACACATCGTCGAGGATCACGATCGGCTTGACGTCGCGCTGCGCCGAAACCACTTCGTACAGCGCCATTTTCAGGGCCAACGCCATCGTCCACATCTCGCCGTTCGAAGCGAATTCGCGGGCTGGCATGTCGTTGAGCCGCAATGTCAGATCATCGCGCTGCGGGCCGATCAGATTCTGCCCACGGGCCACTTCGCCGGGGTAGATGCGTTGGAAATGACGGCTGATTTCCGCGGCCGGCTCGTCGAACAGAAGCACCTCGTCGAAGGACGGCTCATACACCAGGTCGGCCTGTTCCTCTTCGCCCGCCAGCGAAGCATAGATACGGGTGAACGGCTCGCGCAGCAGTCCGATCACATCGTTCCGGTCCTTGGTCAATTGCACGCCGAGGGCGATGAATTGGCCGGTCCACACTTCCAGACCGCTCAGCACGGCCTGACGCCCGTATTCGGGGTCGATGCCGGAACCGTCGGACAGCTGTTTGAGCAATGCGGCACGCTGTTTGGCAACGTGCGTGAACTGTTGCAACGACTGCGCATAACGGGGCAACAGCAGCGAAGCCGCCTGGTTAAGGAAGTTCCTTCGGGTGGCCGGATCGCCAGATACCAACCGCTGGTCTTCGGGGGTAAAGGACACGGAGGGGACCAAACCCACGATATCCCTCATATATTGCGATTTTCCGCCGTCCACGCGCGCCCTGTTGGCGCCTCGCGCGGCGATGGTGATCTCATATGTGCGCTGTTCGCCCGAATCTTCGACGTTGGCCCGGACAGTGGCGGAAGGGTGGCCTTTTTCGACCAGCGGCAGCGATGACGAGGTGCGGTGGCTGGAGCCGGTGGACAGCACTTCCACGGCTTCCACGATATTGGTTTTCCCTAGGCCGTTCGAGCCTTGGAGAATGTTGATTCCCGGTTCGAAATCAAGCACGCAATGGTCCCATGACCGGTAATGGTCGAGCGCGAGACGGGAGATATGCATGAAAACCGGAATTCCTTGAAGGTGATGGCATGGTGGCCCGGACGGGAACTTGCCGTCCGGGCCACAGGTGGAACGAAATCAGTTGTTGAAGCGCATCGGAACGAGCAGGTAACGGTAGTCCATGGATTCGTCGGAATCCGCTTCCTGCTGGCCGTTGAATTCCACGGGCTTGACCGCGGTGGTCATCTTCATGCGTACGAACGGCTCGCTGATGGCGCTCAGGCCGTCGACCAGATAGGAGGGGTTGAACGCCACGGTGATGTCCTCGCCGTCCATGTCGATGTCGAGAATCTCCTTCGCCTGTGCTTCGTCGGCGGTGCCGGCCGACAGCGTCAGCTCCTGGCCGGAGAAGACCATGCGGATCGGGGCGTTGCGTTCGGCGACCAGCGAAACGCGCTTGATGGCGTCGATGAGGGCCTGCTTGTTGATGACGGCATGAATCGGGTATTCATCGGCATACAGGCGGTCAACGGCCGGGAATTCGCCGTCGATGAGCTGGGAGGTGGACACGCGGCCGGCGTTCTCGAAGCCCAGCAGGGACGGGTTGTCCGCATCGAAATCGATGGTGACGTTCTGATGCTCGTCCAGCGAACGCGCCATGTCGCGCAGCAGCGAGCCACGGACCAAAGCGGTGGTGCTGATGGTCGCATCCTCCGGCGTCCAGGTGAAGCTGGAACGGGCCAGACGGAAACGGTCGGTGGAGCTCATGATGACCTTGTCGCCCTGGAACTGGACGCGGATGCCGGTGAGCACCGGACGGTTCTCCTCACGGGAGACCGCGACGGACGCCTGGTTGACTGCCTGAGCGAAGGTGGGGGAGTCCACCTGGCCCAGTTTCGTCGGTACCACGGGCAGATCCGGATATTCGCTTTCCGGCATGAGCTGCATGGTGAAGGTCGACTTGCCCGACGTGATGGTCATCGTGGAACCATCGGTGGAAAGATAGGTTTTCGCAGCGGGCAGCGACTTGGTGATGTCGGCAAGCAGTTTGCCCAGCACCAGAACGCTACCGGCCTCATCCACGCCGGCTTCGATGTGGTGGCGTGCGGAAATGGCGTAGTTGAAGGCGGAAAGCTGGAGTGTGCCGTCAATGGCTTCCAGACGGATGCCCGCCAGAATCGGGGTTGCGGGACGTGCGTCGATGACACGTGTGGTCCATGCCACGGCATCGGCAAGAGCTTGGGAATTGACTTCGACTTTCATGGGGTATTCCTCGTTTCGTTCGATTCACATGCCATTCTAGCGATAAGAGCAACGGCGACGAAAGCGTGGGGAATTCCCCGCATTACGAGAATGACGATGAAAGTAAGAAAAACGTACTTTCGTAATAATAAGCCCTGTGGATAGTGTGGATAAGCTCGTTCAGCCCAAGCGCAGCAACGTCTCAGTACGAGGCGACATCTGTGGATAACTTCTGAGTCGAATGTGGATAAGAGCATGGGTTATCCACAGGCTCATGGCCGCGCAAAAATTATCCACAATTCACTGTGAATAATCCACGAGCCATCCACTGCCGTTTTCCGTGTTTCCAACGGCTTTTCCACAGACCTTTCCCCGAAATGTGGATATGTATGTGGAAAACTCGATGTACAAGAAATTATGTCCGGGCGTGTCACGCGGATAGTAAAAAGGCTGGTAAATAATTTACCAGCCTAAGGAAAACCGTTGGAAATATGCCGTTTGTTGTGGTTGCTTCCGTTACTTGTCGTTGGAACGCTGCTTGAGCTGCAGAGTCAACTCGGTCACGTAGTTGTAGATCTCCTGCTTCTCCTGCATTTCGTCGTTGATGCGCGTATACGCGTGCATCACGGTGGTGTGGTCCTTGCCACCGAAGACCAGGCCGATGTCGTTGAGGCTCATGCTGGTCAGCTCGCGTACCAGATACATGGCGATCTGGCGTGCCAGCGCGATCTTCTTGGTACGCGAACGGCCGACGATGTCGTCGAACGTCAAATAGAAGTACTTGGCCACCTGCGTGATGATGTCCGCGGGCTTGATTTCCACGTCGGTGGTGAAGAAGTCCTGCAAAGTCTGCTCCGCAAGGGCTTTGGTGACCGGCTGGTTGCTCAGCGACGCCATGGCGGTCACACGGTTCAGCGCGCCTTCCAGCTCGCGGATGTTCTCGGTGAACCGTTCCGCGATCAGGTTGAACACGTCGTTGGGAATATTGGAGCCGTTCATGGTGGCGATCATGCGCAGAATGGCGATTCGCGTCTCCAGATCCGGCGGTTTGACGTCCACGGTCAGGCCCGATTCGAAGCGGGAGATCAGACGTTCGTTGAAGCCCTGCAGGTCCTTCGGCGGCACATCGGAGGCGATCACGATGCGCTTGTTGGCCTGATGCAGGGTGTTGAACGTGTGGAAGAACTGCTCAAGGGTCGCGTCCTTGCCGCTCAGGAACTGGATATCGTCGATGAGCAGCACGTCGACCTCGCGGTAGCGGCGGTTGAATTCCTTGATCTGGCCGGAACTTTGGTTCGTATCGGCCAGAGCCTCGATGAATTCGTTGGTGAATTCCTCACTGGTGACGTAGCGGACCTTCAGATTGGGGTCCTTGACCAGCGCGTAGTTGCCGATGGCGTTCAGCAAATGGGTTTTGCCCAGGCCGGAGCCTCCGTAGATACACAACGGATTGAAATCATGGCCGGAACCCTCCGCCACGGCCAGCGCCACGGTACGTGCGAAACGGTTGGAATCGCCGGGCACGAAGGTGTCGAAGGTGGCGTTCTTGTTCAAATGCGTTTCGGGGTCGAGCAGCGGCCTGTTCTGGCCGCTCTGGAAATGGTCCTGTTCCGGCGGCATCGTCGCGGGAATCGGCAACTGGCCTTGCATCGTCTCGTTCGCAGGGGATTTCGCCGGCGATTTCGCGGGGGAGAAGCGCGGATAGGTTTCCTCCGGCTGTTCCTCCGTTTTCGGCTTCATTTCAACGATTTTGAAGGCGGGGAAGATGTCCTGTTCGGCGGATTCGCGCAACGCCTCCATCAACGGCTTGTTCAATTCGGTCTGCAAAGCCTGCTGCGCCGCCTCGCTGGGCACGCACAGCATGATGGTCGGACCCCACATGCCTTCGGGATAGACGTTCTCCAGCCAGCTTTTGTCACGTACGGACAGCGACGGATTCTGGTGCAGCAGGGCCAAAGCGTCGGACCACACCCCACGAGCCTGCTCGAGAGGATCTGTTGTCGTGTTATCAGCCACGGATAATCCTTTCTCGACAGACGTACCACTGATGTGCAACTGTATATTTGTACTCTCTTTTCCCCGAGTTATCCACCGGCGTGCGTGTTGAAAAGATTGAAATGTGAATAACATTGTTGTAGTTTGTGGATAACTTTTGTGGGGAATTCGGCGGAATCGCAACGATTATGTGGATTGTTTTATGCGGGGAATCCCCATGAAAATGTGAAGAAAAATGGACGACGCGGCAATCTGTTCAGGGGTCAGAGTAATTTAGTAGAGCTTGACTCATGAGGAGCCGTGCCTTGGCATGGCTAAAAACACCGGGAGCATTAATTATGAAGAGGACATTCCAGCCGAACAACCGCCGTCGCCACATGAAGCACGGTTTCCGTCAGCGCATGCGCACCCGCGCAGGCCGCGCTCTGATCAACCGTCGCCGCGCCAAGGGCCGCAAGTCCCTCGCTGCCTGATTTTTTAGTGGCATAGAGCGGTGGAACGGCTGAAAAGCCATCGCGATTTTGTTGCGGTGCTCAAACGCCGTCGTAGGGTATCGCGAGAAGACATCGTCGTGCATTATCTGATACACGACGATGTCGTAACGGGCGATACAGCGACGGTGCAAGGCCGCCGTGTCGGCTTGGCCGTTTCCAAAGCTGTTGGCAACGCGGTCACGCGCAACGCCGTGAAAAGGCGTTTCCGTGTGCTTGCACGAAAGTACGAATCACTATTACCTGAATCCTGCGATATCGTGTTGCGTGCCAAGCCAAGTGCCGCACGTGCCGATTTCCTGTCGCTTGAGCAGCAGATGGCATCGTGTTTCGAAGCGGTGAAACGTAAAACCGCTTCCCGGCAATGAGCAAGGGGCATCATCGCAATTGGATGGTGCGGCTCATCCGCTGGTATCAGAAACATATTTCCGCCCATACCGCACCTCGGTGCCGGTATTATCCCAGCTGCTCCAATTATGCGATTCAGGCGATTGAACGATTTGGCTGCCTTAAAGGTGGCCTTCTTGCGTTATTACGCCTTTTTCGTTGCAACCAGTGGAACCGTGGAGGAATCGACGACGTTCCGCAGCTCTATTCCTTGTTTTACAGATGTTCGTGGTCGAAGGCACACGAGGAGCCTCGTCTCACGCCTCTGGATGTAGATGAACCTATAGGCGATAAGGAGAATGGCCTGTAATGAATCAAGATCAATTCCTCCTCGATAGTGGTTTCTGGGGCTGGCTGTACAAGCTCCTATACCCCGTCGAGTGGCTCATGACGCAGATTATGGCCGGATTCCACCGATTCATGGTGATGCTGGGCATGAACGAGATCGGTTTCTCGTGGATCATGTCCATCGTGTTCCTGGTGATTGTGGTCCAGGCGTGCGTGTTCCCGCTGTTCTACAAGTCCATGAAGGGCATGCGCAAGATGCAGGCCCAGATGGCCGTTTTGCAGCCCAAGATGCAGCGCATCCAAAACAAGTACAAGGGCAAGAACGATCCCGCCAGCAAAGAGGCTTTGCAGCGCGAGATGATGAAGCTCTACCAGGACAACGACGCGAACCCGATGGGCGGCTGCACATCGATGCTGCCTATGCTCGTGCAGGGTCCTGTGTTCATGTGCATGTTCTACACCCTGTCGGCCATTCCATACATCGCCCGTGGCAAGTTCAGGAACGGTTCCGGCCTCGGCGCCTTCGACATCGCCACCGCCAAGCAGTTCACCTCCACCAACGTGTTCGGCGTGAACGTGGCCGAGAACTTCACCACCGCCGACATCCACGGCAAGATCATCATCGGCATCTTCGTGGCGTTGATGTGCTTCTGCCTGTGGCTCATGCAGTACAACAGCATGAAGCGCAACATGGCCCAGAGCGCTGCGAACAAGCAGACTGAAATGATGCAGAAGATGATGCTGTGGATGTTCCCGATCATGTACATCTTCTCCGGCGTCGCCATGCCGTTCGCAGTGCTGGTGTACTGGCTGACCAACAACATCTGCAACCTGCTGCGTTCCGTCTGGCAGATCCACGTCTTCCCGACTCCGGGATCCCCGGCCGCCGAAGCGAAGGAAAAGCGCGACCACGCCCACGAGAACGCCCGCCGCGCCAAGGCCGGTCTGCCGTCCCTCGAAGAGGAGGAGCTGCAGAAAGCCAAGAAGGCCGCGGAGGCGAAGGAAAAGAACGGCTTCCAGCGTCAGCAGCCAAGCCGCAAAAAGAAGAAGAAATAACATCAAGTGTGTGTCCTGCGTTTCACGTGAAACGCAGGACACACCGCTTTTGTATCGGGCGAATCGCCCATATGATACAACCCAATCAGTAGACTTTCAGTAGACTTGAAATAATACGAACCCCGCTCAAAGGAGTAAAACACCATGGCGCAGGATGCTGAGAAAACCATCGATCAGCTCAATGACGAAGCTGACATCGCTGCCGATTACCTTGAAGGATTGCTTGACATCGTCGACTACGAGGGCGATATCGAAATGGGCGTGCGCAACAACCGTCCGACCGTGCAGATCGTTGCCGACGACGACACCGACATCAAACATCTGATCGGACGCAACGGCGAAGTCGTGGACGCCCTGCAGCAGCTCACCCGACTCGCCGTACAGCAGAAGACCGGCGAGCGGTCCCACCTCATCGTGGACGTGGACGGCTATCTGAAGCGCAAGCGCCAGCGCCTGCACGACCTTGCGCTGGATGCCATCGACGAGGCGCGCGAGACTGGCGAGCCGGTGGACCTGAAGCCGATGAACTCCTTCGAACGCAAGATCATCCATGATGTGGTGCGCGAGGAAGGCATGAAGTCTCGGTCCCATGGCGAAGAACCGCATCGTTACGTCACGGTGTACGTCAAGGCTTCCGCAGTCGATGACGCCGACGAGATCGACGAAGCCTGAAATAGTTTCACGTGAAACATGAAGCGTCGCGAGTTTCTCGCGGCGCTTTTTTGATGCCTGTAGATTAGGATGGTGTGCATGAGTGATGTGAATGACGAATTGGATGGGTCGCCGATTCTTGAGGAAGTGCTTGGCGATGCATTGGGCAAGTTGAAGGTGTTTCACGTGAAACTTGCTGCGGAAGGAGAGCCGCGCGGGCTGATAGGGCCACGCGATGTCGGTATTATTTGGGAACGGCATATTCTGAACTCCGCGGCCATCGTACCGTTCATCCGTGAAGCAACGGCCAAGAGGCAATTCAAGACGGTGGCGGATATCGGCAGTGGCGGAGGATTCCCCGGTATCGTGGCGGCCGCCTGCCTGCCGGACCACCAGTTCACCTTGGTGGAACCGATGGAACGCCGTATCGAATGGCTTCATGAGTGCGTTGACGAAATGGGATTGGACAATGTCTCGATAGTGCGCTCCCGAGCCAACGCCGTAATCGAAGCCGTCCGTGGTTCGAACGGTGGCCGGAAGGGCAGGGGAGAGGATGCCGTCGATCTCGACGGAAATCCCATCCCGGTCAGGCATCCGTTTGCCGTGGTGACCTGCCGTGCGGTCGCGCCGATGACCAAACTATCCGGATGGACGCTGCCGTTGCTGGACAAAGGCGGACGGCTGGTCGCCTTGAAAGGACGATCCGCGCAGGAGGAAATCGTCAAGGCCACCAAAGAGATCTCCAAAAACGGCGGTATCCATCCCCGCGTGGTGGAGGCCGAGGTCGGTCCGGGTCTGGAACCGACGCATGTGCTGATGGTGGACAAGCGATAAGTTATCCACAAAATCGCGTGAGTTATCCACAGTATCCACAATCGCGGAAATGTGTTAGGAAGCATCTTGAAGAAGCTTGGAATTGCAACGATTGTTCTGTGGATAACTTTTGGGTGGTCGGATGAGTTATCCACCAACTATCCACCGTTGTTCACAATGGTGCACATGGCCGTGAACAGGTGAAAAATCTGTCCACCCAAATGATGAAACTTGATTGTTGAATATGTATAGGAAGGCTAGTTCATGACTGGACCTGAAGAACCAGACAATTTGACGTCGATGGAATCCGCCACGGAAACCATCAAGCGAATCTTCGAAGGCTCGACATCCCCCGTAGGCGCGCAAATCGCTGATGAATCGACGCGATACAAGGCATTGGAGCATGCGGTCTGCCCGAAGCCGGCCCAAACGCGCCTGATCGCAGTCGCCAACCAGAAAGGTGGCGTCGGCAAAACCACATCCGCGGTGAACCTGTCCGCGGCCTTGGCCCGTTTCGGATGCAAGGTCCTGCTTATTGATATGGATCCGCAGGGCAATGCCTCCACGGCATTGGGTGCCCCGCACGCCTCCGGTCAGCCTTCGGTGTATGACGTCATCGAAGGACGCAAGCGCATCGCGGAAGTCAAGTGCACGTGCCCTGATTTCGACAACCTCGACGTGGTCCCCGCATCCATCGATTTGAGTGGCGCCGAACTTGAGGTCGCCGACATGGCGGATCGCAACTCGCTGCTGAAGAACGCGGTGGACGAGTTCCTCGCCACCAGCGAAGAGCATTACGATTACGTGATCATCGACTGCCCGCCGAGCCTGGGTCTGCTGGTGATCAATGCCATGTGCGCCGTGCACGAAATGCTGATTCCGATTCAGGCCGAGTATTACGCCTTGGAAGGTTTGGGCCAGCTCATCAACACCATCGGACTGGTGCAGGAACATTACAATCCGTCGCTGCTGGTCTCCACGATGCTCATCACCATGTACGACAAGCGCACGCTGCTGAGCCGCGAAGTGCATGGGGAAGTGAAGAAGCACTATCCGACAATCGTGCTCGACACCACCATTCCGCGCACGGTGAAGATTTCCGAAGCGCCAAGCTTCAACCAAAGCGTGATCGCATACGACCCCAAGGGCATGGGTGCGATCGCGTACTGCGAAGCCGCGCTGGAACTTTCGCGTCGTTCCGATACGGTGCTGCAGGCAATCGATGCAAGAAGGAATGAGAACTGATCATGGCAACTAAGTCGCGTTTGGGTAAAGGTCTTGGCGCACTGTTTCCTTCTCTTCCGGGGGAGCCGCAACATCAGGAGCATGCGGCGCCTGCCGCTGCCGCCAAAGAAGTCAAGGCTTCCAAGACTGATGGGCATGTGGAATCCAAGAGCGCGTCCGCTACCGCACAGGCATCGGTGAACGCCGTGCAGGGGATGAAGCATGCTGTTTCACGTGAAACAACCAAGAAAAACCAGCATCGTCGTGCCAGCATGCCGTCGATTTCGTTGAACGAAAGCGCGCATCCCGCGGACATGTTCTTCGGCTCCACCGCTCAGCCAGCTTCCGAACAGGGCGAGCAGCAGGGGAGTGTTTCACGTGAAACCACGCCGACCGAACATAAGAAGGACGAACCGGAACTGCTTCCCGTGCAGGGTGGATATCTGGTTGAACTGCGTTTGAGCGACGTCGGTCCCAATCTGCATCAGCCACGTACCATTTTCGATGAAGACGACCTGCGCGAGCTAGCCGAATCCATCAAGGAAGTCGGCGTACTGCAGCCAATCGTCGTACGCAAGCGTCCGCAATCGCAAATCGAAGCCGCCCGCAGGGAAGCCGCAGCCAAACCGGCCGAACCGCACAACATGTTCGACGGGTGCATGGATAGCATGTACGAGCTCATCATGGGCGAACGTCGTTGGCGCGCATCGCAGATCGCCGGCCTGAAAACGATTCCGGCCATCGTCAAAACCACCGCCGATGACGACATGCTACGTGACGCACTGCTGGAAAACCTGCATCGCGTCGCGCTGAATCCACTGGAAGAGGCGGCTGCCTACCAGCAGATGATCGACGATTTCGGCCTGACACAGGCCCAACTGTCCAAGTCGGTGTCGAAATCCCGTCCGCAAATCGCCAACACCTTGCGATTGCTCAACCTGCCGGCCGCCGTGCAAAAGAAGGTCGCATCCGGACTGCTGTCCGCGGGCCACGCGCGTGCGCTGCTGGGACTGCCGACGGAAGCGGATATGGAACAGCTGGCCACGCGCATCATCGCCGAGGGACTGTCCGTACGTAGCACCGAGGAAATCGTGTCGATGAAGGCCGCCGAAAGCGACCAGCCCAAGAAGCCGAAGGCCAGCAAGCTCAATCCGTGGGCTGGTACCCCCGTTCAGGTTGGTCTGGAGCAGCGTTTCGGCACCAAGGTCTCCATCAAGGGATCGAAGAAGCACGGGCGAATCGAAATCGTGTTCAAATCGGAAGACGATATGAAACGCATCGTCGACCTGCTTATGCAGCAGAGCTGAACGAACCAAGCCAATCGAGCTCGGCGAGCGGTAATGATTTGAACGATTTGAGCCTTACTTGAGCGAATCGAGATAAGCCTGCGCATCCAGCGCGGCGCGGCACCCCATGCCCGCCGCGCTGATGGCCTGCCGATAGACGCTATCCACGCAGTCTCCCGCGGCGAAAACGCCGGGTTCGCTGGTACGCGTGCTGGCGCCATCGACCGTGATATAACCGGCTGAATCGACGTCTACAAGCCCGTTAAGAAAAGCAGTGGCAGGAGTGTGCCCAATCGCCATGAAAACGCCGTTAGCGGGGATTACAGAGGTCTTTTCGGTGGCGGTGTTGCGCACCTCCACCTCCTGCACGCCGTTCTCGTCGCCGCGAATCTCCTGCACCACAGTGTCAAGCATGAAATCGATTTTCGGATTGCGTTGCGCACGCTCCACCATGATGCGGGAAGCACGGAACGTGGAACGCCTATGAATAAGGGTGACGGACGAGCCGAAACGGGACAGGAAATCAGCTTCTTCGAAAGCGCTGTCGCCGCCGCCGACCACCACAATCGGCTTGTTGCGGAAGAAGAAACCATCGCAGGTGGCGCAGTAGGATACACCTTTGCCTGCGTATTCCGTCTCGCCTGGCACGCCCAGCTTACGATAGTTTGAGCCTGTTGCGATGACCAGCGCGCGTGCGTCGTACACGTTGCCGCCGTCAAGGGTGACGGTTGTGATGCCGGAATCGGCATTCGAAGCAACCGAAACAACATCGTCCCAAACGATATGCGTGCCGAACCGTTCCGCCTGCTTGCGCATATTGTCCATCAGATCCGGACCCATGATGCCATCGGGAAAGCCTGGGAAATTCTCCACTTCGGTGGTGTTGACCAACTGGCCGCCGGGCGTCAGCGCGCCGGCGACGACCAGCGGCTCGAAGCCGGCGCGGCCAAGATAGATCGCGGCAGTATAGCCAGCCGGGCCGGAACCGATAATCACCACATCACGCATATCACTCATGGTTGCTACTATAATGCAGTTTCCACGACGGTTGCGGGTGGTTTTGCAGATGGCGTTCAAAAAAGCGTTCAAAAAGGCGTTCAAAAAAGTCAGCTATCCGTCACGTTGTTTCACGTGGAACAAAAAGAGGGTGTGCGGAACAATCCGCACACCCTCCTTGTCTGCCGATGCGTCAGAAAATCTGCACCGAATCGATGTACAGCTGGTTGCCGGGAAGGCTGTCGAACGGCACCCACAAGAGGATGTCCTGGGTCTCCACGGCCTTGTTGAACTTGATTTCGGTGGTGCCGCTGGCGTCGAACTCGAACTGGGCGACCTGTTCACCCTGGTTCGGGCTGGACTTGGCGTTCACGCGAATGTAGCCCTGGCCGCCGGAAGAACGGATCTTGATGACCATGCGATACGCTTTCTGGGGCTGGCTGAGGTGGAGGTAATAACCGTAACCCTGTTGTCCGTCCGGATTGGACAGGAACTGGCGGTTGTCGATCTCATACGGAGTCGTGTTCTCTGGCATCTTCGGTTCCGGAACCTTCCGCACCTTCTTATCCGAAGTCACCACCTTGTCGACGTCCTTCTTGGCGGAATGGCTCTTCTTCGTGGTTTTCTTCGGCTTGCTGGAATCGGAGCTGCCGTTGTCGGAGCTGTTGGCATCGTTGGAATCGTTGTTTGCATCGCTGGCGGAGCTGCTGCCATTGCCGGAATCGCCATTATTGCCGAAAGGCACGTCGTCAAGGTTCATTTCCGGCCACGGATTGTTGGAATTCGTATTGGTGATGCCCTCATCCGGCTTCTTGGTCAAACCATGAATGGCGAATCCCAATGCGACGGCCACCACAATGAACGCGACCACAATGGCCACGACCTTGGTGGTGAGCTTGCCGAACAATTTGGCATTGGCGACCTCGGCCGGACTGGAGGAAGAGGCTTTAGGGGCAAAGCTCGGCGGCACCGCAACGGGGGCTCCGTTTTCGTTCTGATATGCCGCGTCGATCGCTTCCTGCTCCGCCTTCAACGCGCGTGCGGATTCCTCGCCCGGCTCGATGACCCGTCCGTCAGGTCCGATCACCGGAATGCGACCGGTCTTCTCCAATTGCGAATCGTCCGTATGATAATCGCCCTGCGGCGACGGCGTGGAAACACGGATGGGGAAGGAGAACGGCGAATCCACATCTTCGGAGGATCCGTCGAGGTCCTCTTCGCTGAGTAGTTCGCGGCTGTTGTTCCACAGCGATTTCACGGCACCGCCGGTCGCGGCCATACCCTTGGCCAAGGCTTCCTTGCTGTCGGAGAAATCAGTGTGTGGTTCAGGCGCTTCGAACGTCATTTCCGGAATGCTTCCGGTTTCAGCCAGCGTATCGGGCAAGGCGATGGCATCCTGCTCGAGAATCTGCAGCAGGGGCACGTTCACAATCGAGCATTCCGAATCCGCGGACGGTAACGCAATATCGGGGCCGTTAAGCTTCGCCAGCGGCTCGTAGTCGCCCAGCAACGCCTCCAATTCGGCGATGGTGGCCATCGGAACGGTCGGGAAACCGTCCTTCTCCTTGAGATCCAGACCACGCTTGCAAATCACGCGGAACTCCATCGGCACGTTCGGTGAAATCGCGTCAAGATGGTAGTTCGTGGACAGCGTCGACGGCGTGCGCGTCAGCAGGGAATACAGCAGGGAAGCGACCTGGCGAATCGCAAGCTGCTCCTGGTTTTCCACGGATTGCACGCGCGAAGTATCGGCCAGCATGATGCTTACCGGCGCGTCGGCGATTTCAATGCCGTTGCGGGTCAATCGCACGGTGTCCGTGCTGATCGAGAAATGCGTGAGATTGTCTTTCTGCAACACGTGCAGGGCTTCGACGACCTCACCAAGAATGGAACGGATCGCGGTGAAGCTCAGCGGCTTGCTGGACTGCGTGAGATACTCGCTCAACGGCATGCCGGCATCGAGCTGCGTGATCACCAACGCCACCTCGCCCACGTGCTGAAGCTGCAGCACCTGCGTGAAATGGGCGTCGTGGGAAATCGCCAGCATGGAGGCCGTCGCATTGACGTCCTGCAAAGCCTTGCGGTTGTTGACGATAAAAAGCTGGCAATCCCGGGCAAGCACGTGATCGCTTGCCTTCCAAACCTGCAAGCCGGTTTCCTCGCGCAATGGCGAAACCAGCACATAGCGGTTGCTGATGGTATCTCCCAGTTGAGGTTTCATGGTTTCCTTCAACTCTGTAACGATTGTTCTACCTACGCTGTTATTCTTGGTTGCCGTTTTCGGCGGTACTTTGCTCAAGTTTACCGTTGGGGCTGGCCGTTCCGCCAGACTTAGGCTTGTTGCCAAGCCCTGGTATGCGGGCGGCGAGCATGCCCACGACCGAAGTGAGCTCCTCGGCACGCAGCGCCCACAGGCACGCCAGATAGACGATGGCGATGACGATGGTGAGCAGTATCGCGGACAGAACCGCCTGACCCCAGTTCATAGTGCCGTCGTCGGGGCCGATATGCGCTCCGACCAGCCGGTAGACGCCGTTGCGGCACAGCAGGCCAATCACGCAGGCGGCTATCGTGGCCACCAGCGCCTTCGCATGGGCGGTGATGATGCGCTTGTCGTCCACATCGCCGTCGAAACGGGAGCGGAGCATGTGCGTAAGCAGCGGATACGGCAGGATGAAGCTCACCGAAATCGCCAATCCGATGACGGTGATCCACTGCGTGGGCGGCAGAATGAACGTCGACGCGATGATGACGCCACCCTGGATGGTCATGGTGATCGCCATGAAAATAAACGGATGCTTGCCGTCTTCGAACGCGTAGAACGTGCGTTGGATGACCAGATACGAGCTGGAAAGCGGCAGGCCGATGCCCAAAGCGGCGAGCGGCGTGCTGATGAGCAGCGCCTCACGCACGCTGATGGACGGCAGCAGTGCGAGGATGATCGGCAACGGAAGCACGATGAACGCCGCTGCGAAGAAGCACATGATGAGATTGAGATTACGCAGGGCCGAGCTCAGATCCTTGCGCGCCTCGTCGATATTGCGGTCCGCGATGGCTTTCGATATTTTCGGGAAGATCGCAGTGGCGATGGACACGGCGATCAGCGAATACGGCAGCATGTAGATGGTGTACGCATTCTGATACGAGGCGTTGCCGGCCACGTCCAACTGGCTCATATGCAGCTGTTCCGAAGCCTTGAACGGCGCGCTGGTGGCCACGCGGGTGACGATGATGTTGACGATCTGATCGACACCGACGATGCCGAGGCTCCACGCGGCGACCGGTCCCATCGAACGCAGTCCGATGCCGTGAACGCCGAATTTCGGACGGTATTTCAGGCCGATTCTCGTCAAAGGAATGAACAGCACCAGCGCCTGGAACGCCACGCCAAGCGTCCAAGTGCCGGCGGTCAGCGCGATTTTCGTCGGCGTCCAGAAGTCCAGCGGACGTTCCGTGGCCCTGCCGAACATCGCGATGAACGCGCCGAAACCGATGCAGCTGATGATGTTCGCGCCGACCGAGCTCCACGCATACGTGACGAAATGGTCCTTCGCCGCGAGAATCTGCCCGATCACCGTATACAGGCCGTAGAAGAAGATCTGGGGCATGCACCACAAGGTGAAGGAGGTGGCGAGGGCCATGGTTTCGGCGCTGCCGTTGACATACAGTTTGGTCAACAACGGCGTGGCAACGGCCATGAGCAGCGTCACACCTAACAACAAGGTGATGGCAAGGGTGATGAGTTTGTTGAGCTTGGTTTCGGCGTCCTTCGATTTCAGCGTGCGCACGATCTGCGGCACAAGCACCGCGTTGAAGATGCCGCCGGAAACCAGTGTGTAGATGACCTGCGGAATCATCGAACCGGCCTGGTAGGCGTTGGCGGCATAGCCGGTGGTGCCCAAGGCCCAGGCAAGCAGGATGGTGCGGATTTGGCCGGTCACGCGCGAAGCGGCGGTACCGGAGGCCATGATCAGTGAGTTACGGCCAACGGAAGAACTCATTCGTCGGGATCCTTCTTACGGTTGAATTGACGCCACAGTCCCACAGCGCCCAAGAGCACGGCGAAGCCGATGATGACGAAACCGCTCTTGTCGCTGATCTGCAGCGCGCTGGTGATGTGGGTGACCTGCGTGGCTCCAAACGCTGCACCATTCCTGTCGAACAGGCTGATGGTGGCGTTGGCGGTGCCGGACGTGGACACACGGATGGTGAACGCCACCTGTGCCTCGCCGTGGGGCGGCACCTGCACGGTGTCGAATCGGGACGTGACGATCTGCATGGAATCGGTCAGCGACGAGACCTTCACCTTTACCGGGTACGGGTGGCTGTTGCTGATGGTCACCGGCATTTTCGCGGTTTCGCTGACCACGTTCACGCTTTCCGTCGGCGTGATCGCCACACCGTTGATCAGCAGGGCCGCGAGCTGGTTCGCGCCTTCCGCCATCGTGCTTCTGGAAGGGCTTTCGCCGCCCAACGCGTGCAGGGCCATGATGGTGTGGGCGTTCGTCAGCTGCCTGCTCCAGGTGTTGACGTCGGATTCGTCTTTTCCGTTCGGCTTGACGAGGATCGACGTATTGAAACGTTTGATGTTGCTCGATGAGTTCGCCAGCGCGCTCAGAGTCTGCTGGACGTCGCTGCGCATGCTATCGGTAAGGCCGTCCGTTTGGGGAAGATCGGTTGACATGCTGGCCGCATCTTCGGAGATGTCGGCATCCTTCAACGTGGCGAGATCGGTGAGGTTCAGCCACGGCGACTGCTCGATGTCGCTCATCAGCGCGTCTACAACACTGGGGTCGGAATCCTCGTTCAGACAGACCAGCAGGTTGCGTTCCGCATAAGGCTGTTCCATCTGGTAGAACGCGCTTTGCGCGACGAATCGCGCCAATCTGCCGGCCGTGGTTCCCTCGCTGTCGGCGTTGGCATCGTCACTGGTCGCCTTGCCTTGGGCCAGGCCGGAAAGCACATTCTGCGCGGAAAGCACGGTGACGTCCCCGGCGTCGGTGGAGACCACCGTCTTGCCGGTACGTACGGTATCCGCATCGTCCTCTTCGAAGTCATGCGTGGCGATGACGGTGCCGTACCCCTGCTGGCGGGCCTTCGTCAACGCTTGTAGGGTCCAATTGCCGTTGCCCTGCCACGCGTATGCGGTGATGTCCGCGTTGCTGTCACCCAATGCCGATTGATAGGTTTTCCGGGCTTTGGCTGCGGACCATTGACGGTCGTTGATACCGGCTGCGCTGTAGGCCGGAGCGTTGTTCATGGCGCTGTAGGCGGTTATGTCGAACAATGCGGGCTGGGTGATGCCGTCGACCCGCGTTGGCATCGCCATCGCCTGCAGGTAGGTCGGATCTCCTACGACCTGCAGCATGTCGTGCTTGGCGAAGGTCTGCTGCAACGATTTGAGCCGTGCGTCGTCATCCTTGCTGGGCATGGCGATTTTCGCCAGTTTCGAGGAGGAAATACCCCCTTCATCGACCAGCTGTCCAAGCAGCTTGCTGTCGGTGGTCCACCCGTTGGCGGCCAGCGGCTGGGCGACGGTGATGTGCAGCGCCGGCGTGCTGGGCGTGTGGAGTCCCGCGCCGGTGCGCGTCACGAACGTATGCGATTGAGCAAGGGGGGTTCCGTTGGCGGAATAGCTCAGCAGCACCGGCTTCGGCCCCCAAGAGTTGATGGCCGCGAGCGATTCCTGATGGGCGTCCGCGTCGATGCTCACGTTGGTGCTGGCTCCCGGCTGCAACGCGGGCACATCGGCCTGTCCCACGGATTGCGGGGTGGGGATTCGCCCGTTGCCTTCAGACCAATCCTGGATGTCGTTGCGCGAAACGAACGTGTAGAAGGCGTTCATGGCCAGCGTCAGCGTTCCCGCGGGAATCTCCTGTCCGGTCGTGTTGGTCACCGTGGCGTTCAGATGGTATCCGGAGGTGTCCGTCAATACGGCCGTGGAAGAGTTGATGGACAACATACCGTCCGTCGACTCCGCCGATGTGGTCGATTCCATGGCCCTTGCCGATGGCGTGGGTGCGTATAACAACATCAACGCCATGGTCAATACCATGGCGATGATGGATGATAACGCGCGAAGGCCACGCGAAACGTGCCGTTGTGCGGATTGATTCACTATTACGCCTGTCTGTTGAGTTTCCTTGCGTACAACCATGCTATCTTCCGTTCGTTCGGATAGCTCAGCACATCGTCCAAATCAGCAAAATCCACCCAAATGGCGTCTTCGGCCTCATGGTCGGGATCGCCTTCGACGGTCAGCTCGCCGCCGATCTGCCGCAACGCGAAGTGGTGCACCAGCTTGTGCACGCGTTGGCTGGTACCGGTGAACCAATAGTCGATGGTGGCGATGGAATCGACCACCTCGCCCAGAATGCCGGTTTCCTCATGCACTTCGCGCACGGCCGTCTGCTGCGGCGTTTCGCCTTTTTCGATATGTCCCTTCGGCAGGCACCATTCCAAATGCCCGCTGCGTGAATGACGTGCGATGATCGCCACGCGACCCTTGTCGTCGAACACCAGCCCGCCCGCCGAATACTCGCGCACCACCGGCAGCTCCTGCGCGTCAAGCGATGCGAACGTGGTCGGACCATCCGCGGTGCGCCGGCGCGGCATCATCGCCGGCGTAGGCGCGCTCGGCGTGATGATCGTGCGCTGCTGCAATTGCTGTAGTTGTTGCAGCTGCTGCAGCGAAACCGACTGCGATGTGTACAGCAGTTCGTCCGGTTCCAGTGGATTTTGGGCATGGTCGTCCGCAGCATGGGCAAGCATGCGTGCAAGGTCTGCGGGCGTAATCATGATTCCAACCATACTCAATTCTGTGTGCAGGTGGGGTAACGGTATGCTGGTAAACGGAAAACTTGTGGTGCTGAAAGGTATGGCGTGAACTTCGAAGTGTGGCCAGAGGCCATTGAATTAGGACGTATGTTTGCTGCGGAAGGCTACGAACTGGCACTGGTCGGGGGTCCTGTCCGCGACCTGCTGCTGCATCGCAAATCGCATGATTTGGATTTCTGCACATCGGCGCGTCCCGAGCAGTTTGAGCATATTCTGCGCCGTTTTGGGCATGATGGCTTCTGGGATATGGGCCGCAAATTCGGCACGCTCGGCGCGATGCGCAGGCGTGAGGACGGCACCGAGGTGAAAGTGGAGGTGACTACCTACCGTTCCGACACGTACGACCCCGACTCGCGCAAGCCGGAAGTCAATTACGGCGACACGCTGGAAGGCGATCTTTCCCGCCGCGATTTCACCGTCAACGCGATGGCGTTGCGTGTTCCGGAACTCGAATTCGTCGATCCGTTCGGCGGTGCGAACGATTTGGCCAAAGGCGTGCTGCGTACCCCCGTCGATCCGCGGCAGTCGTTCGACGACGATCCGTTGCGCATGATGCGCGCCGTGCGTTTCGTGGCGCAGCTCGGCTTCCGCATCGAGCCGGAAACCGCCGAAGCGCTGTCCGACATGGTCGATCGCATCGAAATCGTCTCCGCCGAACGTGTGCGCGACGAACTGGTCAAGCTGCTGCTGTCCGATCGCCCGCGCGCCGGCATCGAAGCGTTGGTCGATTCCGGTCTTGCCGACATCGTGCTGCCGGAAATTCCCGCGCTGCAGCTGGAAATCGACGAGCACCATCGCCATAAGGACGTGTTCGAACACACCATGATCGTCATCGAACGCGCCGTCGCCCTCGAAACCGGTTCCGACGGTCCGGTGCCGGCCCCGGACCTGACGCTGCGTCTGGCGGCTCTGCTGCACGACATCGGCAAGCCGAAGACCCGTCGTTTCGAAGCGGGCGGCAAGGTGAGCTTCCACCGTCATGACGCCGTCGGCGCGAAGATGACGCGCAAGCGTTTGAAGGCACTGCATTTCGACCACCACATGGTCGAGGACGTCAGCGAGCTGGTCAACCTGCATCTGCGCTTCCACGGCTACGTGGAGGAGCCGTGGACGGATTCCGCGGTCCGCCGCTACGTCAAGGACGCTGGCCCGCTGTACGAGCGTCTGAACCGCCTTACGCGCGCCGACACGACCACGCAGAACAAGCGCAAGGCCATGATGTTCTCGGCGGCCATGGACGAGATGGAACAGCGTGTACGCGACCTGAAAGAAAAGGAAGACTTCGACGCGATCCGTCCTGACCTCAACGGCGACGAGATCATGCAGCTGCTAAGCATCGAACCAGGCCCGATGGTCGGCAAGGCGTACAAGCACATGCTGGAATACCGCCTCGATAACGGTCCGGTGGAGCGTGACGTGGCCGTTGCCGAGCTGGAACGCTGGTACAAGGAGCAGGGCGAATAGCGATTGACATGCGGTGGTTTCGCCGCATGCATGGAACAGTGTGCTTGGAACAGCTCGAATACGAAAACCCGCGTTCCCGATTGGGGGAGCGCGGGTTTTTCATATTGCCTATATCGATTTCGATTGGCGGTCAGCTTTGCGGATTCACCGCATCATGCTCGGGCGCCTTGGGCAGGTCGGTCATCTTGTCCACCGCGACGCAGCCCTGGATGCCGGTGATCGCCTTGCCTGCGGCGGGAACCTTCTTCGTATCCTGCAGATTGTCGAACGTGGCGCCCACGATGACGTCGATCAGCTGGTCCTGACGGTCGTCCATAACCAGCATGGCATCGGTGAAATTGCTTGCCACGGTGTACGCCTGATTCACGCCGTTCTTGCCGAAGACGATCATCGTGCGATCCACCTTCTTGGTGTAGTTGCCCGGCGTCTGGGGGTTGAACTCGCGGTTCTGCAACGCGTCGCTCACCGCCTTGGCGAAGCCGGAGAACTTTGTGCCGTTGAGCACACGCAGCGTGATGTTGCGATTCTCCACATACTTGGCCTTGTTGCCGTCGGCTTCCTTGATGGGGCACGGTGCCTGCTGGCCGTAGTTCGGCTGTACGGCGGCCGACTTGACGTTGCCCAGGCCTCCGACATGGAAAAAGAACAGCAGGGACACCACCATGGCGACCACCATGACGGCTCCGACGATGCTGAACACCGTCTTCTGACGGCGGCGAATGTACTCTTTGCGCGCGGCGCGCTCGTCGTTAGCCTGGGTCATTTACGAATTCCTTTTGAACAAACCAATTGCCATCAACTTTACTGTCATGCGGTGATATGTGTCATGCGGTGATATGCACAATCGGTCGGGCTGGGGCGTTCGTGGCGATGATGCGATCGACGCAACGGCTGTCCTGCCATGCCCGCTGCACGGCGTCCGCCGCATCCTCCGTCGGCACGAACGCGATGACGGACGGGCCGGAACCGGAGACGAACGCCTGGCTGGCTCCCGCACGCAAGGCTTCCTCGATCGCCTGTCCGCTACGCGGATGCAGGGAGACCGCCGCCTTCTGCAGGTGATTCTCATCGCCATCGCCGGCACCGATCTGATCGAATGTGGCATACACTTCCGGCGTGCGCAGTTCCGCACGGTATGCGCCGACCAGCAGATGGCCGGTAAACCCACGTTCCGTAAGATCGCGTACGATATCGCCATCGTCATCAAGCTGTTCGATGCGTTCGCCGAAACCGGTGCCGCGCGCGTAACCGCCGGTCAGACAGAACGGCATGTCCGCGCCCAGCGTGGCCGCGACTTCCTGCAGGCGTTCGATCGGCCAATCGAGATCCCACAACGTGTTCAATGCCAGAATCGTCGCCGCCGCATCGGCGGAACCGCCGGCCATGCCCGCGCCGACGGGGATGCGCTTGTCGATGTTCAACGCCACGTCCGGCTCATGGCCGCTCGCTTCGGCCATGGCGAACAATGCCAGCACGGCGTGGTTGCGGCGCATATCGCTGCCGGAAGAGGCCAGGTCGCCCAGATACGCGCCCTCGAGATTCAGCGAGAAGCCGCTTCCCGGCGCTTTGCGCGTGGCGGTGACGGTGTCGTATACGCCGACCGCGCAATAGATGGTGTCGAGTTCATGACGGCCGCCCCATTCGGCATGCGACGGGCCCACATGCAGGGTCAGATTCGTTTTCGCCGGGCAGTCCACGCTCACGGCGTTGATGGTGGCCGTTCCGATGGCGGGCGAATCAATGGTGCTCATGACGCGAACACCTCATCCAACGCGCGTGCCAACGCCACGAATTCGTCGATGGTGAGCGTCTCGCCACGACGGGTCGGGTCGATGCCGGCCTTCTCGAACGCTTCGGACGGCACGATTTTCTTCAATGCGGCGTGCAGGGTCTTGCGGCGCTGCCCGAAAGCCGCGTCGATCAAACGGAACACGGTTTCGCGATCCACCACGGAACCGTCCGCATTGTCCGCGGCGGGGGTGTGACCGCCCGGGTAGCGCTTGAACAGCACCAGCGCGGAATCGACGTTCGGGGCCGGCCAGAACACGTTGCGGCCGATGACGCCCACGCGTTCCGCGGTGCCGTACCATGCGAGCTTCACGCTCGGCGTGCCGTAGATCTTCGAACCGGGCTTCTCGCTCAAACGGTCCGCCACTTCCTTCTGCACCATCACCAGGAAGGTGCCCAGATTGTCGAAACGTTCCAACAGGGTGAGCAGAATCGGCGTGGCCACGTTGTACGGCAGATTGGCCACCAGCGTGAAGGAATCGTCATCCTTGAAATCGGGCAGATTCTCCGGATTGACGGTAAGTGCGTCGCGGTTGACCACACGGAAGCGGTCCACGGCGTCCGGCATGAATTCGGCGATGGTTTTCGGCAGGCGTTCGGCGACCGGCGGGTCGATTTCCACAGCCGTCATCGTGGCGCCGGTTTCCAGAATCGCCAGCGTCAGCGAACCCAGTCCGGGACCGACTTCCAGCACATGGTCGTCGGCGGTCACGCCGGCCTCGCGCACGATGCGACGCACGGTTCCCGGATCAATCACGAAATTCTGCCCGAATTTCTTCGTCGGGCTGATACCCGCGTCGGCGGCGATGCGTCGGATGTCGGCCGCCCCCAGCAAATGGCCCTGCGTATGCTCGTTCACGTTTTCCGTCATTCCCTCTTCTGTCATTCCCTCATTATCCGTTCATGCCGGTACGAAAATCGTTGGCGATTAGCCGGATCAGTACCATCCGGTCTGTTCGGAGTGCTGCCACGCCGCGGACGGGCTGCCGTACCGCTGCGCGATGTAGCTCAGACCCCAGTCGATCTGCACGGCGGCATCGTCCTTCCAATTCGCGCCGAACGTGGCCATTTGGCTGCCCGGCAACGCTTGTGGAATACCGTATGCGCCCGAATACACGTTTTCCGCGCTCCAGCTCCATCCGGATTCGCGATTCCAGAGTTTGACCAGATCCGTCCAGTTCTGGCCGGTCCAGCCGCGCTGCGCCGCCGCGCCGGAAGCGTAGGCCTGTGCCTGTGCCGCGGAAGGATGGTACAAGCGGCAGCCTGCGGAAGGATTGCTCGGCTGCGGCGTGGGCTGCGGTTTGGGCTGGGGTGCGGGAGTCGGCTGCGGTGCAGGGGTTGGTGTGGGGGTCGGTGCCGGATCGTCCTTCTTGGTGTTGTTGGAATTGTTATTCGAGTTGTTGTTCGAATTGTTCTTATCCGAGGAATCCGACTTGTTCGAATCGGTTTTGTCGGAATCGGACTTGTTCGAATCGGACTTATTGTCGTTCTTACCCGAATCGTTCTTGCCGTCGTCCGTCTTGCCGGAATCGCCGTTATCGCCGTTGCCGCTGTTGTCGGATTTGTCGGACTTGTCGGTATCGTCCGTAGTTTTTTCCGGTCCGACCGCAATGACCTTGTCTATGGCGATTTTCGTGGTCTTCTCGTCGGACAGCGTCTCGCTTTCCTTCACGCCATCCACGTAGGTGACGGCGTACGTCTGCTGGATTTCGCCGTTTTCGCCTTCCTGCCGTACCGTGACTTCGCCCGGCTGCAGGTTCGGGTCGATGATGGTCTGCGTGCCGAACGGCACTTCCTTCGTGCGGGTCTCCTCACCATGCGTCACGCGGCGGACGCGCAGAATGGTCGTCTTGCCGTCCTTTTCGACACTGACGCGATCCTCCTTGCCCAACGTGATGCCTTTGGCGTCAAGAATGGAGGCAGCGGGCAGCTTGCCGTTCGGCGCCACCGAGCTTTTCCCGTCCGCGATGACGGTGACGGGCCCCTTCTGGTTGATGATGAGACCGCCGGTGAGCTTGTTGTAGACGTTGCTGATATTGACGGTGATTTTCGCCGCTTCGGTTTCATTTTGGTTGAAGAAGTCCAGCAACTGCTCGGCGCTGGACGCGACCGTCCAGAACGGCACTTCCTGGCCGTCGATGGTGATGGTGGTCTGGTATGCGCTCTGCACGTTCACCACATCATGGTTCTTCAGCATGCTGGTCGGGCTGGTCGATTCCACCAGGTCGTGCGTTTTGACTTTCACGCCCTGCTCCTGCAGCAGACGGTCCACGCTCATCGCATATGTGGTCACCGTGGTGGTCTCCCCATTGACGGTCAACGCCACGGATTTGCGCGCGCCCACACCAAACGCCAACGCCGAAGTCAAAGTCAATGAGGCCACGCATGCCATGACGCGGACACGACGAAGCGTCACGAATCTCCGAGGGGTCCACCTTCTCGTCATTTATCCTCTTTTCAGCGCTGCCTACAACGCCGTTATTGTAACGGCTCAGCTGGAACGGTCGCCGTGCTTTCCGATGGTTTTATCCATACCGCCACATTTTTGAAAGCAGGTGCGAAAAGCGAAAAATAAAAAGGGGGCAGGAGAGAAGGGGATGTCCTGCCCCCGGTCGGACGAGACAGGTTGGGGGACGCCTCGTCCGCTTTGCCAGAAGTCTCAAGTTGGGGGAAGACTTCTGGAGCACTTACCCATGGTAAGAGGTCCAAGCCCGTCATACGGGTTCGAGCCTCCTGTCGGGATCGAACCGACGACCTGCCGCTTACAAGGCGGCCGCTCTGGCCATCTGAGCTAAGGAGGCATGTCCTCTTTTGCTATGAAAACAACAGAGGAACGATGAATAGCATAACCAGCGCTTCCACCGCAGTCAACTTAGTATTGCGGGTTGAGACGCGCCGGCTGCCCGTAAGGGGTTATTCGCCCGTGGTGACGGAAATCGGCCCCTTCTTGGCTCCGATGGACGGCATCTTGCCGGCAACGCCGACTTCGCTGTCCTTCAGACCGATCGATTCCAACAGACCGTCCTTAACCGTCGTCTGGGCGGTGGTCAGCTGGTCCATATCCCAATACTTGCCGTTGATGATCACGGTCGGCGTGGTCATGCTGCCCTTGTAGCTGCCGGACTGATGCCACAGTTCGGAACGCTTCGGCGTGTAAGTGTCGATCGCATCAAGCCATTCCTGATAATCGCGGCCAAACGCCTTGTCCGCAACATCCTTGGAAACACCCGCGGCGATCATCTGCTCCTTGATCTTGGCGTCGTTCACCGACTTGTATGCGGAGCCTTCCTCCGGCTGGAAATCCTCGGCGTAGACCTTCTCCAGGAAGGAGATCAGATGGTTCGGGTCGCTGTCATGCTCGGCCAGGTAGATGGCCGCGTTCGCCGCGCGACTGGAATACTCGTCGGTGGACCAACGGTCCATGAACGCCATGAAATGCAGGTCCAGATTGATCTGGCCGGCATCGACCATCTTCTGCAGGTCGGCGTCCAACTGGCGGTGCAGGTTGCCGCAGCCCGGGCACAGGAAATCCATGTAGAGCTCGACGGTCGGCGCGCCCTCCACAGCCTTGCCGTAGCCGTTCTTGGAGATCAGCAGGCCGCCCTTCTTATCGACGAGCTTCGGAGTGTTCTTCACTTTCTGCAACGCCGTGTACGCTTCCTGCACGGTTTCGGTGGAAGCCTTCGTTTCGGCCTTCTTATGCATGTTGTGGTACACGGTGAACGTGCCGATCGCCACCAGAATCACCAGCACCGCCACCACGATGCCGCCGATGATCGTCTGCTGCTTGCGTTCCTTCTCCATCTGCTCGGCGCGCGCCTTCATCGCCGCGGCCTCAGCGGCCCTACGCTCGGCGCGGCTGGTACGCTTCTGCGCATCCCTGCTGTTCTGGGCCATCGATATTCCTTTCGACCTCACGTTGTTATGCTGGGCACCATACTAGCGATGCCTTGCTATCGATTCGCCGGGAATTCCGTATTGCCTTGCGATTGCGTCGGCAGCTCGCTCAAGTGGCGCAGATACGGCTGTTTACGCAGTGCGCCGCCGCCCAATCGCAGTACGATCGCGCCCGGAGCGGCCACGGCCACAAGCCAGCCGATCGCGCAGAACGCAGCCTGCGCCAGCCCGCTTTCGGAAAGCGGACCGCCAAGCAGCGTCGGCATCGGAATCGTCAATCCAAATATCCACGTATCCATCACGGCATACGGAAGCTGCAGCACGACCGTGGTGAGCGACAAACCCAGCGCGGCCACGGCCAACATGATCAGCGTCCGCACGATGGCGACGCCGAAGCCCTTCACGATGTGCCAGGGCAGTCCCGCCAATCGCAGCAGCCAGTCGGAACTTTTCTTCTCGCCGCCACGTTTGCCTTCGCGCTCGAGCTGCGCCTCCGTGTTGAATCCGATGGTGGCCAGCGCACAGGCGAACAGCAACGCGGCTGCCATCGCCGTCCACAGTGAGAACAGTCCGCAGACGGCCACGGGAATCGCCATCAGCGCGCAGGGGAGCATGCCCCGGCCCAACATCGCGCCACGCTTCACATCGGCGGGATTGGGTGCTTCCGCAACGTTCGGCCCATCCATACCGGGTACCGGCGGGAATGACATTGCGGGCGATTGCTGCGCCGCGGCCACCGTGGCCTGCGGTATGACGGACGGTGGCTGCCGCATGGCGATGCGTTGCAACGCGGGTTTGATGGTCGGGTCGACTTGCGTCGGCGCTTCCGCTGGATTCCATGCGTTCTGGGCCGGCAGCATTTGTGTTGACGGCATGGATTGCGGCATTACCTGCGTGCCTGTCGGCATCGCCCGCGTGCCTTGCGATTGCGGCATCGTGCGCGTGCTGTCCACGTTGGGAAGTGCGTCGGAAAGCACGCTGGTCTCGGCATCGTCAACAGGTGCGATCACCTGCGTTGCGCTCGCGTCGGATTGGCTGGTCACTTGTTTCCCGATTACTTGAGTTGCGCTCACATCGGGCTGCCCGATCGCCTGCGTTGCTTCGCTGAGCCTTGGCATCGTGCGCGTGCCGATGGCGTTTTCGCCGGTTATATCGTCCTGCAATCGCCACAACGTGCGCGGATTGTCGGGCGATTCAACAAAAGGGGGCATCGCCTCCGTATCGCCATCCGCTGCGCCACCATTGTCGGCCGCAACCCACGCCTGCGGATTCAACGCATCCACGGCGATCGCCTGCAGCAAATCCTCCGGTGAGCAACGTTTCGTACGATCAGGGTTGAGCGCCGCACGGAACGCGGCCATCGTGCCCGCGGGCAGTCCCGCAAGATTGGCGCTGCCTGCCGCCGCACGTTCCAACACGGTCATCATCGGCTTCGTGCCGAACACCGGCTCACCCGTAGCGGCGAACGCCAATACGCTCGCCACCGACCACCAATCGGTCATTTCATCCGATTCCGCGCCATCAATGATTTCCGGCGCGATGAACCCCGGCGTGCCCATCACCAGACCGGTACGCGTCACATGGCTTTCGCCTTCGCCCATGGCGATGCCGAAATCCACCAATACCGGGCCGGTGCTCGACACCATCACATTCGTCGGCTTGATATCGCGGTGCACGATGCCGGACGCATGCACGGCACGCACCGCCTCAATCAGCTTGCGTGCCAGCCGTTCCAAATCGTCGCCCATATATCGGCCATTGACGCGCACATCCTCACGCAGATTCTTGCCTTCGATCAACTCGGTCACAATAAAAGCCAACGCGTCGTCAAGTTCCATATCCACAATGCCGCACACGCCCGGATGCCGCACCTTCTGCAACGCCATCGCCTCCCTGCGCAGGCGCTCGCGTGCGGTCAACTCGTCGCGCTGCTGCTGCGGGGAATCGTCGTCGGAGAGGGAATCACGCAAAATCTTCATCGCATATTGATGGCCGCCATCGTCCCGCACACGCCATACCGAGCCCATGGCACCCGAACCAAGCCGGGAAATCAACGTGTAGCCGCCAACCAGGCTGCCTGCTTCCAGATTCAATGCGCTTAAGTCGCTCATACTTCCATCGTACTTGGCGTGCAGATTATGCACGCGAATTGACAGGCTGGGGAAAACGCCATGTGCCGCACGTTGAAGTCTGATGAAATCGAATCATCGACATGAAGAAGTGTCTTCACTTGCCGCACGCATCTGCAGCCACTTCACCGAAACCATGAGATGCGGGGCAGTGTTGAATGGTTTCGTGGTTCCGATAAAGGCATTGGAGCCAATGTGTCGTTTGGTTATGAGAATCAAGGAGGAGGCAGACCATGCTGCAAATCAACATGGCTGATGTCATGAACGTCATCGGTTCATTGACACCATATCTGATTGCGATCGGCGTGCTATTCGTGCTCGCGCTGATCATCACCTTCGCCGTCAACAAGAAGACGGTCAAGGACGTGTCGACCCGTAAGATCGTCCATTCCGAATCCTGGCTGGTGGCGCTGGTAGGCATCGTCGTGGCCGTGTCCATGATGCTGACCGGCCCGCTTTCCACGTTGCTCAACAATGCGACCATCACCAAGTACACGCTGTCCGACGCCACGGTTTCCAAGGCCAACGAGCTGGCCAAGGATGTGCAGTCGGAGGCCGTCACCCTGCTGAAGAATGACGATTCCAACCTGCCGCTGTCCGGCAAGAAGGTCAACGTGTTCGGCTGGGGCTCCACCAACCCCGTCTACGGCGGCACCGGCTCCGGCTCCATGTCGAAGCAGTACAAGACCGTCTCCCTGCTTGACGGCATGAAGCAGGCTGGCCTGAAGACCAATACGGAGCTGAGCAAGCTGTACACGGACTACCGCAAGGATCGTCCTGAGGTCGGCATGTTCGCTCAGGATTGGACCCTGCCCGAGGTGCCGGCCAAGCAGTACTCCGACAAGCTGGTCTCCGACGCGAAGGATTTCTCGGACGAGGCCGTGGTCGTGCTGACCCGTGTCGGCGGCGAGGGCGCGGACCTGCCGACGGACATGAAGGCGAAGGGTATCACCTACAAGAACAACTCCAAGGATTATGACGACTTCCAGAAGGGTGAGAGCTTCCTTCAGTTGTCGAAGACCGAGCGTGACATGATCGACCTGGTCACCAGCAACTTCAAGAAGGTGACGCTCGTCTACAACGGCGCGAACACGTTCCAGTTCGATTTCCTCAACGACTATCCGCAGATCCAGTCCGTCGTGTGGTGCCCGCCGGCTGGCCAGACCGGTTTCTCCGCCCTTGGTGAGGTGCTTGCCGGTGAGACCAACCCGTCCGGCAAGACCTCCGACACCTTCCTCAAGGATCTGACCAAGTCGGTGTCCTATAACAACTTCGGCAAGTTCGAATACACCAATATGGCAGACAAGGCAGCCAAGTACAAGGGCTTCACGGGTGACGACGTCACTGCCATTCCGGGCTTTGTCAACTACTCCGAAGGCATCTATGTGGGCTACAAGTTCTATGAGACCGCTTCGGACGAAGGCCTGATCAATTACGACGACACTGTCGCGTTCCCGTTCGGCTACGGCCTGTCCTACACCTCGTTCGATCAGAAGCTCGACAGCGTGAAGTACAAGGGTGGCAAGGTGACCGTCACCGCCACCGTGACCAACACCGGCGATAAGGCCGGCAAGGACGTGGTCGAGGTCTACTACAACCCGTCGTACACCGACGGCGGCATCGAGAAGGCGTCCAAGAACCTGGCCGGCTTCGAGAAGACCAAGGAACTGCAGCCGGGCGAGTCCCAGAAGGTCACCGTCAAGTTCGATGACGACGACATGGCGTCCTACGACTACAAGGGCGCGAAGGCGTACGTGCTGGAGAAGGGCGATTACGACATCTCCATCCAGTCCGATTCGCACCACGTGATCGATCACAAGGCGATCACCGTGAAGGACACCGTCACCTACGATTCCGATTCGAACACCCACAATGGCGACAAGACCGTGGCCACGAACCAGTTCGATGATGTGGCGGGCGATGTGACGTACTTGTCCCGCGCCGACCACTTCGCGAACTACAAGGAGGCCACCGCCGCCCCGACCAACTTCGAGATGTCCGACAAGGCCAAGGAAACCTTCTACAACAACTCGAACTACGATCCGAAGAAGTTCGACAAGGATTCCGACAAGATGCCGACCACCGGTGCCAAGAACGGTCTGAAGCTGTCCGATATGTACGGCAAGGACTATGACGACGCCGATTGGGACAAGCTGCTCGACCAGCTCACCTTCGACGATATGGACAACCTCATCGCCAATGGTGGCTATGGCACCCAGGCTGTGAAGTCCGTCGGCAAGATCCAGCTGACCGATGCGGACGGCCCGGCATCGCTGAATAACAACTTCACCGGCGTTGGCTCCATCGGCTTCCCGGCTTCCACGGCATTCGCCTGCACTTGGAACAAGGATCTCGCCAAGCAGTTCGGTGAGATGATCGGCGACATGGCCCACGACATGCACGTGGCTGGCTGGTACGCACCGGCCATGAACATCCACCGCAACGCGTTCTCCGGCCGTACCTTCGAGTACTTCTCCGAGGATTCGCTGCTCTCCGGCGTGATGGCATCCAGCGAGATCTCCGGTGCCAAGTCCAAGGGCGTGTACTCCTTCATGAAGCACTTCGCTCTGAATGACCAGGAGACCAAGCGTACGGAAATGCTGTGCACGTGGACGAACGAGCAGGCCATGCGTGAGATCTATCTGAAGCCGTTCGAGATGAGCGTGAAGGAAGGCGGCGCCCAGGCCGTGATGAGCTCCTTCAACTACATCGGCAACACCTATGCCGGCGCCGACAGCGCGCTGCTGCAGACCGTGCTGCGCGGCGAGTGGGGCTTCAAGGGCTTCGTCCTGACCGACTACTTCGGCGGCTACGGCTACCAGAACGCCGATCAGGAAGTGCGTGCGGGCAACGATTCGATGCTTGCCACCACCAAGATCACCAACCACATCACCGATAAGTCCGCCACTTCCGTGAAGGCCATGCGTCAGGCCGCGCACAACATCCTGTACACGGCCGCCAACAGCTGGCAGTACGCGAATGGCGAGCCGAAGGTCGCCACCCCGATCTGGAAGACCGCCATGTACGTGGCTTGGGGCGTGGTTGCGGTGCTCGTGATCGGTCTGGAGTTCCTGACCATCAAGCGCTACCTGAGCCGCAAGAAGGCCGTCGCCACGATTGAGCCGGCTGCAGAGCCCGCTCAGGCCGAGTGATTGGCTGATAACTGAAAACCAATAATTGAATACCAAGCCGGGAGTCTCCGTGGAACATGGAGCCTCCCGGCTTTTGTATCTCATTGCCTTTGTTCGGATCCGTGTGCTGCTTTTTCTTGGCGCTGTATTTCCTGATATTGCATTGGTGCGGTTGTCAGGCTATGGATCTCATATCGCGTTCATAGCGCAGATGGTTGCATTGTTCGCGTCTTCGCTTCATCCGCATTTGGCTTTGCGATTCCGACACGCCGTGTGTTGTTGTTTTCGCGTTCACCTGGCCGTGGTTTTAGCGTCCTATGATGGTGTCATCGACGGTTTCAGGTCGCGTTTGGCTCGTTTTCGACACGCCGATAGAATGTTGGATTTCCAACGGTTTCACGCTTCGTCATGCCCGTCGGGTTGCGCGTTTGCGGGTTCTCGTGTAAGTTTATCTCTTGCTGCTCAGCACGG
>OGFB01000270.1_pt1 | contig 31187 bp, 28 predicted proteins | sample 1570801 | NCBI WGS metagenome assembly OGFB01 (sample SAMEA2581969, study PRJEB24529) | metagenome | biome: Human gut stool | place: China | collected 2011 | reverse complement strand
TCATTAAGTGCCATGCCTGTATAGCTTAAATCTAACGCACCATTTCTCATATACCACCAGCCGTATTCATTAAGTGCCATGCCTGTATAGCTTAAATCTAACGCACCATTTCTCATATACCACCAGCCGTATTCATTAAGTGCCATGCCTGTATAGCTTAAATCTAACGCACCATTTCTTATATACCACCAGCCGTAATCATTAAGTGCCATACCTGTATAACTTAAATCTAACGCACCATTTCTTATATACCACCAGCCATACTCATTAAGTGCCATGCCTGTATAATTCCAATCTATTGTTCCATTACTTACATACCACCAGCCATACTCGTTAAGTGCCATGCCTGTATAATCCCAGTCTATTGTGCCATTCTTTACATACCACCAACCATACTCATTAAGTGCAAGTCCTGTATAACTATAATCTGGTTCATCATTACGATAATAAACCCATGTATCTCCATCTAATACAAGTCCATTACGACTTCCTATAACAGTACCATCACTGTTAAGTCCATAGAAAGAAATACTTCCTTCTTCTGATGTATACCATATAATTGAACCATTAACACATATTGGCTCGCAGTCTGAAATATTACCTTTCATTGTATAAATCGGACTTGTTTGATTTCCATTTGCATCTATATATGTATAACTAATTTCTCCTGAGCCATCTTTTTCTTGTCCATAAGTCCACATAAGAAAATACTTATTATCGTCTACCTTTACCATATATGGTGTTGTAGCTGAAAGACCATCTTGAATATTAGTTATCCAATTAATAAATGTATGTCCATCTTCTTTTGACTTACCAAGAACACATATATTACTGTAATATCCATCATTTTGCTGGTCAATTGAAGATGCTGCAACAAGATATGCACTATTTGTTACTTCAAAACCACCTACAGTTGCATTAGTTGTATTATCTCCGATATTTCCTGCTATACTAAGAAGGTCTGTTGACTTGCAATTTTCTCCCCAACCAAGATTAGATATAAACTTTCCTGTTGTAAAATCTGTAGGATATTCTATAAGTGCTATGCTTCGTGGATATGCGTCACCGTGGTCAACTGCAACGATATGATTACCATCAGTTTTTATAAACTGATTAAATGAATGACTTACATAACCATAAGATACATTCATTATATCTGTATAATAATCTGTAATCTGCATTTGGTTTTCATCTACTTGAATTGTAACATTAGCCTGATGGTTATATCCATCTTCTGAAGTATACATCTGATGACATGTTCTTATAAGAAGATAACCATTAGCTTCTGTCATTCTTAAGCTTCCAGCCATAAATGGAACTGTTGTATTACAGTCACTTAAACCTGTTGAAGTTATTCTATTCCAATTCTTGTCATACTTTGTAATTCTATAACATTCAACATCAGCTAATTCATTATTATTACTTTGTCCTGTTACAAGATAATACGCATCACTTCCTTCATAGAAACCACCAAATATTGGTAACTCTGTCGGAATTTGGTTATAAGCAATTACATTATATTCTGAGTCATAATACTCAACATATACATTTGTTCCATCTGACTGAACTCTCATCAATGTGCCATTATCTGTACTAACAAGGTATGACTTGATAGTAGATGCCCATCTTCCATAATTATGTTGTTTTGTATTTGTCTGTAACTCTGAAACCTTTGTTACTTCTGCTCTTACATTAACTACTGAATTACCTGTAAATACTAATGTTGCTGACATAGCAGTTGTTGCAAGTGCTCCTACAAAAAGCTTCTTTGCACTATAAAACTTATTTTTCATACTTCTTCCTCCTTAATGTAATTTAAAATTCATAAAAATAATATTGTATACTTATATTTTTAAAATCGGTATGAATTACTTATTTTTTATATTTATTATAGAATACGATATATTAAAATACAATCCGATTTTTTGATAAAAACAAACATAGAGCTATCAAACTAACTAAATTTTATAAAAAATAGAAAATTAAATATTATTAAACCTCTATATTTTTGTAAAATTCTTAGCATGATAGCTCTTTTTATATTAAGCAATTATGCTTAACTAATGTTTACTCTACATGTCCTTTTACTACTTTAAAAGTTCCATTTTCATTTTTTACTGTTCCTGTATATGTTAAATCTAAGGCTCCATTTTTCATATACCATAAGCCATATTCATTCTGTGCTAAACCTGTATAGCTTAAATCTAATGTTCCATTCTTTACATACCACCAGCCGTATTCATTTAGCGCCATTCCTGTATAACTTAAATCTAATGCTCCATTTTTCACATACCACCAGCCGTATTCATTTAGCGCAAGGCCTGTGTAGCTTAAATCAAGCAATCCATTTCTCATATACCACCAGCCATATTCATTTAACGCAAGTCCTGTATAGCTTAAATCTAATGCTCCATTTTTTATATACCACCAGCCATATTCATTTAATGCCATGCCTGTATAACTAAAATCTATTGCACCATTTTTTACATACCACCAGCCGTACTCATTAAGCGCCATTCCTGTATAATTCCAATCTATTGTGCCATTTTTTACATACCACCAACCATATTCATTAAGTGCAAGTCCTGTGTAATTACAATCAATATTACCATCACTATAATAATTCCAAATTCCATCCTCTGATAAACACAAGCCATTTTTTTCTTCTAATGAAAATATATTTACATTGTAAGTAACACTATCTTGATAATCACTAATTCCTATGTTATTGATATCAACTTTAAAGCTATCACCATTATTTAAAGTAAGGTCTTGTGGTAAAAATATAACGCAACCTGTCTGACCATAACCTGCATTATTAACATAAAACTCACCATCTGATGAATTATTATTAAAGTTCCATACTTGACCTGTACTTAAATTAGTCAATGTAACATTTACATCATTACTTACCTTTTCACCAAATGTAATTGACCATGGATAACCACTTACTTGATAACTCCAGTTATAAAGTAATTCTATAGGAGTGTTTTGTGCTGGCCATGCAACTCCATATTCATCTGCATCTTTATTTCTACTATTATTAATTACATTTGTTGCACTATAACCACCTACTTGACCAAAACCTATACCTGAAAGTTGTGGATATAATATCCATCTTCTATGACCAACTCGACTTATATTACCTGAGTCACCATCATCAAGATACATCTTGATTGTATCAGGTATTGTAAGATTATATGTCGCCATAGCTATATTAGATGTTGATGCTCCTTCTAATGCAAGATTGTACAAATCTTCACTCATTAACTCCGGCTGCGAAGGATAGTGTGACAAAGAATTATTAATATAATTACAAAGTGACGCAGCTTGCGAAATCTCATTGTAATACTGTTCAATATGTGTCATGCTTGAAAGTCCTGCTGTATATCTTACAAAATTAACCATTGATTGTGCGTTTTCAAGAACATTAGATGAGATTACACCTGCACTATATGGTGGTGTAACAACTGGCTCTACATCATAAGTTGTCTCCATATCAGTATCATAAGGGTGTTGATTATAATAATTAATTATATCTTGTTTTGAGTGATATTCTACATTCATGGCAGGCTTCTCATCGTCTGCTTTAACTAGTATCGCACTATATTTAATATTTGAAAATGACAATGTTAATAATACTGCACTTATGGCAGTTGTTTTTAATACTGTTTTTAATTTCATATGTTACTCCTTTTAATAATGTAATTGTATATTAAGTTAACCTATTGTGCTAGTTAATTTTTTGTTTTGCGAAAACTATATAAATGGTCAGAAAGCCCCTATTACATTTTAATAAAAATTTAAAATATAAGTTTCTTAATTTTACCAATATCACAGTTTTCGCAAAACATACTATTTATTGCTAAACATAAATTATATGCTAGCATTTTATTAACTAATCTAGTACATAATCCTTGAAAACTTTTCGCTAGCACTCTTTCTGAATTTAGTTGCAAACTTAATTGTGAAAACACTGTCTCTACTCGTCTTCGCAGTTTAAATATTAATTGGCGAATTGGTTTTGTCCAATTGTTTTTACTATTAGAACGTTTTAGAGCCATTACACAAATTCCTTTACACTTCATTTCATCAGAAAGCTTTTCACTTATGTACCCTTTATCTCCAATAATTACCATATTGGTTTCATTTTCTAACATATCTCTTAATCCATCTCTATCATCTGTGGAAGCTGGTGTGATTTCAAAATTAGTAATATATCCTTCTAATGTAATCATAGCATGTACTTTATACCCCAAATAGACTTCTTTTTTTGATGGACATCTACCATAATCAGCTCCATACGCACGAAAACAACGACTATATCTTGCTCTTCCAAATTTACAAACTTCAAGTGGAAAACTATCGACTATAAAATATTTATTTAATGGTATATTAAATACAGAAATAAGTTTTTGCCTTATTAATTCAGTAGTTTGTAATAAAGAACGTCTAGTTCTGTTAAATCTACTCCTATTGCAAAGATTAGGAAAAAGATGGTGATAATTTCTTTTAACAAAAGAGTACCATGCGTTTTCAGAATCAATACCAATAAGCTCACCACAAATGCTAATAGTCATAATTTCAGAATCAGAAAGTTTAGCAATGGAAAGATTACGTCTATGCGCCACTTGATATGGAGCAAATTTCTTATATAAATCATCAATAATAACAAAAGTTGTTAAAATAAAGTCTTCAAAAGTTTTAATATATGTGTTATACTCAGTTTGGAACTTCAACATAAGTATGCCTCCTTTCATTGTATTTTCCTACTAATAGGATAGCATATTTTTGTTGAAGTTTCTTTTATTTTTTTATTTTAACTAGCACAACAAGTTAATTTATCTAAATCTTGCATATTTGATATTTGTTGTATCAATTGCCCTACATTATCATACTTATACACTGGCATTCCGCCCAATGTATTAACTTCATTAATATCTAAAGTCTGTGAACAATCTGTTCTAAATCTGTTATATATAACTCCTACTTTCGGTAAAATAGGCTCTGATTTTTGTCTATCTAAAATTTTTATTGTATCCATAGCACTAATTACTTTATTGTTGGAATACTCCATACCATCTGACACTATATCTATAAAATTTGAATATGATAAAATCATTTGACATTTTTCATCAAATGTAAGAGCACTATCTATTATCAAATAATTATATTTATTCATTACTTGTATACTTTCAATTAGTCGTTGCAAATCATCAGGATTCAATTCTTCTATATCAAGTGCATTTTTACAGCCTGAATAATAATACACACCTGTGATATCTCTTTTTACTACACTTTCTAGCTTTAACTGTATATTAGTATTTCTACCCTTAAGTCCATATATAACATCACTAAATGTCATTATCCCTTCGCCATGAAAAAACAAATCTGCACTTGAAAATTTTTCCAAATCCAAATACAAAACTGTTCCGCCAAGTAAAGAAAGCCTTACTGCTAATGATGCTGCTATTGTAGAAGTTCCAACACCCCCTGCTGGTGATACTATTGATATTATTTTTAAATTATTATTATCATTAATGCTTGTTCCAACAATTTGTGAATTAACTTCTGAGAAAATACTGATGATACTCTTTCTAAATATTCTCTATCTTTTTCTAATATTGCTAACTTAATTTTCAAATTACCACCTCATTAACGAATTAATACATTTTATATATAGCAAAATACTATTTTCCTAATTTCCCTAAATTAGGTACTATTTACTCCACAGCGCAATTATATACCAAAAAAAAAACAACGCCACGATACAAATTATAACATTTTTCTTAGAAAATTTTTAAAAATATATAAAATTTGATAAAGAATGTATTTTTTCGATATATATTTAAAACGTTTTCCACAAAATGAAATACTTTTAGTCGAATTTACGATATTGTTTGTTTTAATTTGTATTATTTTCAATAATGAATAAATATTTATAATTACTTTTCCACATTTATTTTTATATGCCTTTAAGTATATTGGAGAGTTATTGTATATAAGAACCTAACGAGCTTTAGCCGTTAAAGTATCAGAAAAGATACTGCACGAATTTTTTATAATCTTTAGACAGTTGCACAAGCACAGGCTTTGGTTTGTTGTTAGCATAAAAAAAGTGATTGTCACACTAAAAAATTAGTATGACAATCACATCACTTTATAATATTTAATTATTATCTTTGCACATCAAAAGAAGCATTATCCATAAGTCTCTTAATCTGTTCAACACTTGTAATATTAGTATCACCACGAATAGAGTGTTTCATTACTGATGAAGCCACAGCGAAGTTGACAACATCATCTGGGTCCATATTTTCCATAAGAGCATATATAAGACCTGATGAGAACGCATCTCCACCACCAACTCTATCTACGATATCAAAATTAATTGTCTTACTTTCGTAAGTTTCACCATTTGTATAGAAGAATGCCTTAAGAGAATTGTTGCTTCCTGAATGAACGTAACGAACTGTTCTTGCAATAGCCTTCATATGATACTGCTTATCAATTGCCTTAAATACTCTGTCCATATCCTTAAATGAAGGGTCCATTGTAAGACCATCCTTTACATCTGTTCCATCTTCATTGTATACATGAATTGGTTCAATACCAATAAGCACATCTACATAAGGAAGATACTTGCTAAGTACATCTCTTGCAGTTCCAAATGACCAAAGTGTACTTCTAAAGTTAGGGTCAAAACTTACTGTAAGTCCTAACTTCTTAGCAGCTTTTACAGCCTTATCAATAAGCTTTCTACAGTTATAAGACAATGCCGGTGTAATACCACTTAAATGTAACCAGTCATAGTCTTTTAAGATGTCTTCAAAATCAACATCTGAATAATCGTACTCTGCAAATGCAGAATTCTCTCTATCATATATTACTTGAGAAGCACGAACTGCAATTCCTTCTTCAAGATAATACAGCCCCATTCTTCCGTCGGCCTTAATAATGTGCTTTGTATGTACATCATTAGCTTTAAGATAATTAATTGTAGACTTTCCTAAATCACTATTAGGAAGTACTGTAAAAAATGTACTATCTACGCCAAGATTAGCTAATGATACAGCTACATTGGCTTCTGCGCCACCATAATTAACAATGAAATCATGTGTAGTAACAATCTTTTCATAATTAGGTGGAGATAATCTTAACATAAGTTCTCCGATTGCTATAAATTTCATGTTCTCTCCTTCTTTGCATAAAAGTGTGTGTAATACTTTAGTTTCTATTAACGATAGTTTAAGGCTCGTATTTAGACCTATTTTTATTATAACATAGTTTATTCAAACTTAACAACTATAATATACACTTTGTACAGAGCAAACGCATAAAAAATCCATCTGAAAGTGTTTAACTTTTTAGATGGATTTTTTACAATTTAATTTTTTCAAAAATTAGTTCTTCTATATATTCTAAATATCGGTTATATAGCATACTCATTTTTTTATATGTCATATTCTTCTTTTTATCAAATCTCTTATCTAATTTCATTAAATTATAACATATTTTTCTGATTAAAGCCAAATTTTGCATTGCTTTTTCAGCCTTTACTTTACACGCATCTTCACGAAAATGTACATCTAACACCCAATGAAGATTATTTTCAATTTCCCAATGTCCTCGTACAATATGTGACATTTCTTCCGATGTCATATCTTCATCTAATATATAATATCTCTTTTCTGTACTTATTTTTCCATTTACTTCTCGAATACTTTCTACTTTTCCTATCGATTTTAAATTTCTCCAATTATCCTTTCCTGTCAAATACTCTATATCTGCTGAAATCAAGTACTTTCTTTTTTCTATTCGCCCATGATTTTTCTCGACTGTCTCATATACACTTATATGTTCTAGTTCTTCTTTTTCTGCATAAGAAAAATAGTCTTCGATTTCTTGATAAAGAATTTTTTGATTCATTTTTACCGAAAGACAATAATGTCCCTTTTGTTCAATTATCTGTTTTGCAATCTCTTTTTGACATCCTATTGCATCAATTGTTATGTAACAATCTTTAATATCCAGCTTTTTTAATAGATTTGGAATTTCTTTAATTTCATTTGTCTTTTTTCCTACTTTTAACTGACCTATAGACAAACCATAATTTTCTAAATAAGCAGATATAATATATGGAATATTTCCATCTTTTATTGCAGCTGCACGAACAGCCTTTCCATCTATTGCAATACGTTGTACTTCTAAATCATTAGAATCAGTATTTTTTTGAATTGATGACAGTACATCCTTAATCCAACAATAAAACATTTGCATAAAACTTTCAGGTTCTATAAGTGCAAACACCCTAAGTAATGTATCAGCAGAAGGAACGCCATGTTTTAAATCCAACATTTTTGTAAAATATTCTTCTTGAAGTTTCATAAAAAACGCCATATTTTCTGCATCTGTATAACTACATAAAACAGCATAAATACTCATTACTATAATATTACTAAGCTCATGTTTTAAACCACGATTATCTCTGCTATCTGGTAGCTTTGAAAAATATATTTTCATTTCCATCATAAAAATCACCACTTTTCTTTTATTATAACCGAAAAGTGATGATTTTGAAAGTAATTATTTTTTATGCGGTTGCCATGAGAAGTCAGGCTGTTAATGTAAAGATTGAAGAAACAACAAAGCCACTTGCAATAAGTGCCACAAAGAAAGAAGCTGATAAGACAGTAATATTTACAGCAAATGGAACAGGCGGAAGTGGAAAGTATGCATATAAGTTCTTAATCTACAACCCAACAACAAAACAGTGGGCAAAGATACAAGACTTTAGTGCTACAAGCAAACTCACATGGAAAGCAGGAAGTGCAGGAGAAAGAGAGTTCTATGTAGATGTGAAAGATAAGAATGGCAACACAGTAAGAAGTTCAGTTATGAACGTAAATACAACTAAGTAATATTTTTACAATATTATCTAAAAATTAATCAAAATGGGATATAGCACTAAAGGTAGTGTTATGTCCCATTTTTTCAAATTAGGCCAATGACTAGCCAAAGCAAAGCTTATATTTGCACAAGACTTTGACGACCGTTTTGCGTAAATTGAAATTATGCTATGTTTTTTATGCTGATTAATTTATTAATTATATATAATATATATTAAATGTTTACAATATTGGAACTTTGTGATATAATAAATAAAAAGTGATTATAAATATACAAAGGAGTATAGTATTTGAATACCGAATTAACTAATTCAATAAATGCTACAAGTGAAGAAGCACAGTATGATGCTAGTGCCAAAAGGCTATTAAGTCAAAAAAATATACTAGCTCATATACTTATAAATACTGTAGATGAATTTAAGGGAATAAATATGATATTCCTATAGAAGAAAAGTTTAGAGAGGAAGTGGATATTATGTGTAATTTAAGTCAGGGTGTAAAAGAAAAAGGAATAGCCATAGGCGAAGAACGTGGCAAAACTATAGGTGAAGCTTCCTTGATAAAAACTATGTATAATAATGGATTAACTCCTGAGCAGATATCAAAGATGACAAGTAAAAGTATTGATGATATAAATGCTATACTTGAAGTTGAATAATTTAATGTGAGTTTGGCAAATAAAAATAGGTTGTTTAAATATATAAAGGAATGATAATGATGACAATAGGAGATTTTTTAAGGGTTACAACAGCAGATGATTATTTTACTGTAATTATTAGTAGTGGAGAAAAAACATTATATTATGGATATGAAAATGAAGTACCAGATGAGATTAAATCTCTAAAAATTACAGAAATTTATATTAATTGGGATGATGAAGTCGTTGCAATTGAAGTAAGCGAAAAATAGTTAAAATTTTATTTGACGTGAGTTCAACAAAAACATAGCACATTTTTAGAATGATATGCTAACTATCAATTGGATAGAGCATTTCATAAAAAGTGTGCTATGTTTTTTGTGGCTCTTTGTCAGGAGTGTGGGTAAAAGTCCCATGTTTTTGTATAATAGTAGATTTATTTTTCGATAGCTTTTAATTTAATCAATCGCATGTAAATTCTTAAGTGAAATATCCATAATAGGAGCTGAATGTGTTAATGCGCCACTTGAGATATAGTCAACACCTATACTTGTAAGACGTTTTATATTTTCAAGTGTAACATTTCCTGAACACTCAGTCTTAGCACGACCGTCAATAATCTTAATTGCTTCTGTCATCATATCAGTTGACATATTGTCAAGCATAATAATATCTGCGCCAGCTTCAACGGCTTCACGAACTTGGTCAAGGTTTTCAACTTCAACTTCAATCTTTCTTACAAATGGAGCATATTCCTTTGCCATTTTAACAGCATTAGTAACACTTCCGGCTGCACCAATGTGATTATCCTTTAATAATACACCATCAGAAAGATTGTAACGGTGATTATGACCACCACCTGCTTTAACTGCATATTTTTCAAAAATACGCATATTAGGAGTAGTCTTTCTAGTATCAAGAAGTTTTGTGTTAGTTCCTTCTAACAATTGTGCTACATTGTGAGTATAAGTTGCAATTCCACTCATACGTTGTAAATAGTTAAGAGCAGTACGTTCACCTGATAATAATACTCGTATATCACCTCGAACAACAGCCATAAGTTGACCGTTGCTTACTTTGTCAGAGTCTTTGCAATACATTTCAAATTCTGTGTTTTCATCTAATAATTCAAATACTCGTTTGAAAACATCAAGACCAGCGATAATACCGTCTTGTTTACATATAAGTGATACTTCACCTTTTTGATAATGTGGCATAACAGCATTAGTTGTTACGTCTTCACTAGAAATATCTTCGGCAAGTGCCATTTGTATAAGTTTATCAGCATTTAACTTCATTGTTATGTTGTTCATGTTCTTTTTTCATCCTTTCGATTTCGTCTAAAACGATTTTTTTATAGTAAGCTGTGAGCTTGTCATAGTCTTTGTAAATGTCAAAATTCATATTCTTAATAATAGAAACAGCCATATCATGTGAAGTAGGTTGTGTATTTACTTCTTGACTATTCATATTTTTTATTATATCTTTTGCGGCACGTTTTGCAAATACAAGGCTTTCAAGTAAAGAATTACTTGCAAGACGATTTTTGCCATGAACGCCATTACAACTTGTTTCACCGGCAGCATATAATCTATTCATGCTTGTCTTGCTGTAACGATTAACGTCAACACCACCCATAAAGTAATGTTGCGCAGGCACAACTGGAATAGGTTCTCTTGTAGCATCATAACCTTCTTCAAGGCAACGCTCGTATATATTAGGAAAATGGTGTAATATATCTTCTTTAGGAATTGGAGCAAGAGAAAGCCATACACAAGGCTTGTCATCTTTTTCCATCTGTTCTTTAATAGCATTTGCAACAACATCTCGAGGAAGTAATTCGTCAACAAATCTTTCGCCTGCATTGTTAAGAAGAAGTGCGCCCTCACCACGAACGGACTCTGAGATTAAAAATCTTCTGCCAGCAGTTTTAGAATAGAGTGTTGTTGGGTGTATTTGTATATAGTCTGGGTTTTGAAGCTTAATGTCATGCTTTAAAGAAATGGCAAGTGCATCACCAGTTAGATGACTAAAGTTAGTTGAATTGTCAAAAAGACCACCAATTCCACCACAAGCCCATATTGTATAATCTCCGGTTATAGTAATAAGCTGGTTAGGTTCTTTGTTAGAACGGCATATAATACCATAACATGAGTTGTCTTTTTCAATTATATCAAGCATTGTCATTTCTTCAATAAGAGTGACATTTTCTAATTTTTTTACTTGCTCAAGCAAATGACTTGTTATTTCTTTTCCAGTGATATCTTCGTGGAAAAGTATTCTAGGAGTAGAGTGTGCGCCTTCTCTTGTAAATGCTAAAGAACCGTCGTCATTTCTTTTAAAGTCAACTCCAAAATATATTAAATCGTTAATTACATCTTGTGAAGAACGTATCATAATGTCGACAGAGTCTTTGTTATTTTCATAGTGACCTGCACGCATTGTATCTTCAAAATAACTGTCGTAATCGTTATCATTTTTTAATACGCATATTCCGCCTTGAGCAAGAAATGAGTCACTACTTTCAAGGTCCGACTTAGTTATCATAACTATTTTTTTATCACGAGGCAGGTTAAGTGCAGCATAAAGACCAGATACACCAGTACCTACAATAATAACATCTGCTTGTATATTTAATTTGATATTATAATTAGCCATAATTCTCCTCCGTTCTGCTATATATGTTTACAACACAAATAGTAGGCAAATCAGATATTTTTAATCTATTTTGTTACTTGTTTATTTGATTTAATAACGTGAAACTATTTTGCAAGCTCTAACATTCTTGTAAGTGGTATACTAGCCTTTTGCCTTACTTCGTCAGATACTTCCACGACATTATCTTCATTTATAAGTACATCTCTTACTTTTTCAAGAGTGACTTTTTTCATATTAGGACAGAATTGGCGGATACCTACAGAGTAGAATTTTTTGTTAGGATTTTTCATTGTAAGCTCGTGTAAAACGCCCATTTCTGTACATATGATAAATTCAGAAGCGTCACTATTTGTAGCAAAGTCGATAATTCCGGAAGTGCTTCCTATATAATCAGCAAGTTCAAGTACGTCCATTGTACATTCTGGGTGAACAAGAACTAATGCGTTAGGTTTTGCATTTTTGGCTTTTAAGACGTTTTCTTTAGTAATGCTTTTATGAACGTGGCAGAAGCCATCGTTGAATATAAAGTTCTTTTCTGGCACGAGTGAAGCTATGTATCTGCCTAGATTTTCGTCTGGTATAAAGAAAATGTTTTTATTAGGAAGTGCTTTAACAATTTTTAACGCATTAGATGAAGTTACGCACACATCTGAATGAATTTTTAATTCGGCAGTTGAGTTGATGTAGCACACTACTGCAAGGTCATCGTATTCGCTTCTTAACTTTTCAATGTAGTCGATATCTGCCATGTGTGCCATAGGACAGTTTGCAAGATTATCTGGCATAAGTACGAGTTTATCTGGATTAAGAATTTTGGCACTTTCACCCATAAAGGAAACGCCACAAAATACGATTACTTGTTCTGAAACTTCTGTTGCTTTTTTGCTAAGGTAGTAGGAGTCGCCAATGTAATCAGCTATATCTTGTACTTCATCATTTACATAATAATGTGCTAGTATAACTGCATTTTTTTCTTTTTTTAAACGTTTTATCTCATCAATTACAGATTGCATAAATTCCTCCATTTGTGTAATGTCAATATTATGTAGAAATTAATAAATAAAATATTTTTTATAAATTTAAGTTTAAGTATATATTAGTTATTTTGTTATGATTGGTTTGTAAAATAAACGGGGATTTACTTATATTTTACATAAACTAACATTAAATTCATTTTTCGTTGTATTATAACACTTGTGTTTACATCTGACAAGACAGAAGTAAAGATTTGTGTAAAATTTGTGGTTTGTGAGAGTGGTGTGTTGTTTGGTTGTGGGGATAGCAGTAAGTATATAAACACACACACCAGTAAAAGTACAATCAAATATATTTGTATGCCATTATCGAACAAGTTTGTTAGCTATTGTCATACAAATATAGCCTATTGTTCTTTTAATGGTGCATTTAGTTTATATACTTACTGCTATCCTACAAAACTTTCGTTTACCCCCCTAAAGTGAAGCCACAACTTTGTAGGGGGAATGGGAGTGTTAATGGGAAATCACGCATTGCGTTCTAGTGGGTTTTGTGGTATGATATTTAAAACGCATTGCGAGATTAACATTTTAAAGTGAGGAATTATAATGGATACGGCATCAAGTATTAAAAAGATAAGATTAGAGGCTGGACTTAGCCGAAAGGAATTTTCTGAGCATACAGGTATTCCAGTAAGAACACTTGAAGATTGGGAGGCTGGAAGACGTAACCCACCTAATTATATACCCAAACTTATTGCATATCAGTTCAAGTATGAGAAAATGATAAGAGAACAGGAGAACAAGGGTGAATAAGCTAGAAGTATTAAAAAAAGTATTTGGTTACGATAGCTTTAGAGATGGTCAGGAGCAGATTGTTGACAGTATATTAAGGGGACAAGATGTGTTGGGTATTATGCCAACGGGAGCAGGTAAGTCTATATGTTATCAACTTCCTGCTCTTATGATGAGTGGAATAACAATAGTAGTATCACCACTTATTTCTCTTATGATAGACCAGGTAAAAGCTCTTAATGAAGCGGGTGTTCATGCAGCTTACATTAATAGTGCACTTACGGAAACTCAAGTAACGAAGGCATTGTACAATGCTATGATGGGTAGATATAAGATTGTATATGTAGCACCAGAAAGATTAGAAACTAATAGATTTTTGGAATTTGCTATGAATTCGGATATATCAATGATTACAATTGATGAAGCTCATTGTATATCACAGTGGGGGCAGGATTTTAGACCAAGTTATCTAAAGATAGTCAATCTTATAAAACGTTTTCCTAAAAGACCAGTTGTAAGTGCATTTACAGCGACAGCAACAATGCAGGTTAAAGAAGATATTATGTGTATCTTAGGGCTTAATAATCCTAAGGTTATGGTTACGGGCTTTGATAGGAAGAATTTATATTTTGAAGTAAGAAAAAGTAAACATAAAGATGCAGATATTCTTGATTATGTGCAAAGTCACAGTAATGACAGTGGAATAATATACTGTGCTACAAGGAAAAATGTGGATAATGTGTATATTATGCTTCTTAATAGTGGAATTAGTGCAACTAGATACCATGCAGGTTTATCTAATGAAGTAAGAAAGAAAAATCAAGAAGATTTTATTTACGATAGAAAGCCGGTTATTGTTGCGACTAATGCGTTTGGTATGGGGATTGATAAGTCAAATGTAAGATATGTGCTTCACTATAATATGCCACAGTGTATTGAAAATTATTATCAGGAAGCAGGGCGAGCAGGCAGAGATGGAGAAAGTGCAGAGTGTATTTTATTTTATTCGCCACAAGATGTTATGATAAGTGAATTTCTTATTGAAAATAAGGGTGAGAATACGGAATTTACAGAAGATGAGCTTATGCTTATTAAGGAAAATGATATTAAAAGGCTTGCAAAAATGCGTTTTTACTGTACAACAAAGGATTGTTTAAGAGAGTATATGCTTAATTACTTTGGTGAGTATACAATCAAACATGAATGTGGAAACTGCTCTAATTGTAATACGGTATATGAAGAAAAAGATGTTACAGATATTTGCATTGATATAATTAAGTGTATTAAAGAGGGGAATCAACGTTATGGAATGAATGTAATTATAGGTACACTTCGTGGAAGTAATACCGCAAGATTGCGTTCATATAGAGTTGATAAGTTAGAAAGTTATGGTACTAGAAAAAATGTAAGTGAAGCTATGTTAAAAAGTATTGTTGAAGAACTTTTATTGCAGGACTATCTTATTGAAACTAATGATGTATATAGAATACTTAAACTTACATCAGAGTGTGACGGTATATTAGATGGAAGTACAAGGATAATATGTAAGTGGTCACCAAGTAAGGAAAAGACATCAGAAACACAAATTAAGCCGAAAAAGGATAGAAGGTCAGATATTCTTAATTCAAAGGGACTTGCATTATTTGATGAGCTTCGTGCTTTAAGAATGGATATTGCAAGACAAGAAAATATGCCGCCATATATTATTTTCTCAGATAAGACACTTGTTGATATGTGTATTAAGTTGCCATTTACAAAGGAAGAAATGTTATTGGTAAATGGTGTTGGTGAAAACAAGTATCAAAGATATGGAGAACAATTTATCCAAAAAATTGTAGATTGTACAGATGCAGTTAAGGATAAGTATTATTTTTAATAGACAGGGGATAATTAATGAAGGCATTAATAAAAAAATATAAAAATATGTCTATAAGGTTAAGATTTATGATACTTGCAGGAATATTAACTATACTTGCAGGTGGAAGTGTTATAGGTGTATTAATAAAGAATAGTCATACGGCGTGGAAAAGTGCAGATTATTTAGAACATTTTTCACAGATAAGTCAGATATATGAGCTTAATGCCCAAAATACTGAAGCATTAAAAGAACTTAAAAAGTCAGACGATGAACAGGAAACTATACTGGCAGGGCAGATAACTAGTAATATTAATAGGATGCTTGATTTGTTAGATGAGGTTGATGAAGAAGCTTTATCTTCTGATGAACATATGAGAGTTAATACTGTAAAGTATCTTACACAATATTTTAGTAATAATTATAGTAGATATCTTGAGGAGGAATATGATAATGATTTGTATTCAGACTGCTTGTATACAATAGATAGAATTAATTCTTTTGTACAAGAAATTCTTCGTATAAGTGTGGAGTCTAACAAAGAATATATAGATAGGGTTCAAAAAGATAATACAAATTTATGGATTACAAGTGTGTTTATTACAATTATGGTTGTTGTAGTAATTGGTTCAATTAATATATTATTTAGTAAGTATATTGCTAAGATTATTGAGAGTACTGCTAAAATGACAAAAGAGATTGCAAATGGTCAAAGAACAGCAATATATGAGATTAAAGACGAGCCACCAGAAGTAAAAGATATGCTTGAAAGCTTCAATGAACTTTTGGTACAACTTCAAGAAAAAAATGATATGAAGCTTAAGATAGCACAAGATGAGCTTGAACAGATAAGAATGCAGGAGCTTCTAAAAGAAGCCAAACTTCAAGGCTTGCAAATGCAGATTACGCCACATTTCCTTTTTAATACGTTAAATGTTATTTCTAAGATGGCATTTCTTGAAAATGATGACAAGGTGTATCACCTTATAATTGCATTGTCTAAGTTTTTAAGACATAGTTTAAAAAATAGGCAAAGTTGTGTGCCAATACAAGAAGAAGTTGATATGATTGGTCAGTATCTTTATATATTGCAGGCTAGAATGGGAAATAGATTACACTACACTATTGATAATCAACTTGAAAAAGACACAACTCAAGAGCTTCCGTTATTTACACTACAGCCTATAGTAGAAAATGCTTTTAAACATGGAGTTGAGCCTTGTATTGATGGTGGGAATATAATTATAAGAATAAGACAGTATCAAGAAGAATTAATTCTTACAGTTGTAGATAATGGCGTAGGTATGGATAAAGAACAGCTTGAGAAAATGAGATTAAAGAGTAAGATAGAAGAAGTACGTTTTAATTATGAAGAACACATTGGAATTGAAAATGTATGCAGTCGTCTTAATATGTTGTATGAAGACAGAGTTCATATATTTATAAGTTCAAGACAAGGCAAAGGAACTATTTTTACAATAAGAATTAAAAATGCTAATATTCACCCAGCACTTGAAAATTCTTAAGCTTAGATACATAAGAATATGATTTATGTATGAGTAGTAGAGTGGTTAATTCTACTATAAATGAAAGGATTTTACTTATGAAATATAAATTATTATTAGCAGAAGATGAACAGATTGAACGTCTTGCAATGAAGAAGATGATAAATATGCAGTATCAAGATATATATGAAATCTTTGAAGCTGAAAATGGAATAGAAGCAGTTGATATAGCATTAAAAGAACAGCCAGACATGATATTTATGGATATTAAAATGCCAGGAATGACAGGGCTTGAGGCAGCAGCTAAGATTAGAGAGAGTAATAAGTCAGTAAAGATAATATTTGTGACAGCATTTGACACTTTTGAATATGCAAAAGGGGCAATTTCTGTTAAGGCGGAAGAAATGCTTCTAAAGCCTGTCGATATGGATGAATTTATATCACAGATGAATGATTGGACAGAGCAGTTAGAACAAGAAAGAAATGAAAAAGATACACTAGAAAATATTAATCCATTAAAAAGACAATATGAGATTGAATTTGTAGAAACGGTACAAAAGTTTAGTTGTCAAAAAGAAGATATTGAATATTATCTTAATGCTTTAGATATTGAATTTAAAGGCGTGGTAGTGGCACAAGTAGATTTTACAACAGCACCAGATTATAAGAAAGCAGGTAATGCAAAACGTGATGTGATTATAAAGGACTTTATTGATAGACTCAATGTGATATCACAAGGGTGCAATTATAGAATTGTTACAGGTAGAGCAGAAAGTTGTATTAAAGTGTTATTTTTTGTGAATAATAATGATAATGATAATGAAAAAAATAATACTTTATATAAAGATAATATAATAAATGATATAAAATCTTTTCTTGATAAAACATCACAATATTTAGGTTTAAGAGTGGATATAAGGATTAGTGATTTTATTGAAACAGAGCTTAAGATACCGACAGGAGTATATCAAGCAAGTATGCATGGAGATACTGAACGTAATAATCTTGTATTATATCCATTTGAATTAGAAAAGGAACTTATAGATAATATTGCACAAGGTTTATTTGATAAGTCGGATAGTATTATTTTAAGAATTTCAAAGGAACTTAAAAAGAACTTTACAGGAGATGGATATAGGCATATGGTGCTTGAGCTTTATAGTGTAGTAAAAAGAGCTATAATTCAGATATCTCCAGATGCACTTATGAATTATGCTGATAAGTTGTCAGATGAAATTGACGATGAAAAGAGTTTTTGTGAGTTTTTTACACAACTTTTTGAATATGCAAAAGATTATACACAACAACATTCTGATAGGAATAAGCTATTAATACAAAAGGTTAAGGCGTATGTTGAAGAACATTACGCAGAAGAACTTACACTAGATGATATGGCAGATATGATAGGGTATAGCACATATTATTTTATGAAGCTTATTAAAGAATATATGGGAATGAGCTTTGGTGATTTTCTTACATCAGTAAGAATGAACAATGCTAAGAAATTACTTATATCAACTAACATGTCAATTAGTGAGGTAGGATATTCAGTAGGTTATAATGATGCTAATTATTTTGCACGAGTATTTAAAAGACAAGAAAAGGTTACGCCTAGTGAGTATAAAAGACAATATAATAGGAATGGAGAGTAAATATGAACTTTTTTTTGAAAATTGTTTTTTTATTTTTTATAGGTTGTGAATTAGGCTGGGGACTTGAAGTATTATTTAGACGTTTTATTTCAAAGAATAATCCAGAAAGAAGATGGATTAACCCAGGATTTCTTATTGGACCATACTTGCCGCTTTATGGAACAGGGCTTGTTGCATTGTATTTAATGGCAAGTGTTGACAGTTCTTTTATTAAAAATATTTATTTGCAAAAGGCGTTTGTATTTTTAAGTATGGCTGTTATGATGACACTTATTGAGTATATAACTGGTCTTATATTTATAAGGCATTTAAAGGTAAAGCTTTGGGATTACACAGATGAGTGGGGCAACATAAAAGGTATTATATGTCCTAAGTTTTCATTAGCATGGGCACTTATTGGCGGTGTTTACTATTTTTTTGTACACCCATATATACTTGAAGCATTAACTTGGCTTTCTAATAATTTGGCATTTTCATTTGTAATTGGCATGTTTTTTGGTATATTTATAATTGACCTCGGCTACTCATTTCGAGTGGTTGATAAAATTAAAAAATATGCCAAAGAAAATGACATTGTTGTTCGCTATGATGAATTTAAAGCAGATATTGCACAGGCTCTTAAACGAGATAAGCAAAGAAGCAAATTTATGTTTATTTTTGGAACAGTTCAACCGCTTACAGAACAGTTAAAGGCATATAAAGAAAAGCTTGAGAAACTTGAAAAACTTAAAAATGTTAAAGGCGTAGCAGAAAAGATTAAGACTAACAAAAATAAATAATTAAAAGTAACATTACATATAAAAAGATTTATTGTATTATTTAACACTGTTAAGCAAGTCTTCTACTTCTATTATGTAGAATATATTGGTGTAAAAAACTTGCTTGATAGTGTTAAAATAATTACATGGGTTAAAATTAGAATGAGGTATATTATGTCAGAACAAACAAGTTGTGAATACTGTAGTAATTTAGTTTATGATGAAGATTGTGAGGGTTATGTTTGTGACGTAGAGATGGACGAAGATGACTACGGCAGATTTATAAGTAGTGGAAGAAAGATATGTCCTTACTTCCAGTTTGATAATGAATATAAGATAGTAAGACATCAGATGTAATAGTATTAATATGGGAAAATAATTGAAAGGTTAGAGTTTAAATGGAAGATAAAAGGTATGCGGTATTAATAGACTCCGATAATATATCATCAAAGTATATTGTGAGTATATTAGATGAAATGACAAAATATGGGGTTATAACTTATAAAAGAATATATGGTGATTGGACAGCACCACAAGCTGGCAGATGGAAAAAAGAATTGATGGAAAATTCTATAACACCAATACAGCAATTCAGAAACACAGTAGGAAAAAATGCAACAGATTCAACATTAATAATAGATGCAATGGATATATTATATACTAATAATGTTGACGGCTTTTGTATCGTGTCAAGTGATGGTGATTTTACAAGGTTAGCTGGCAGACTTAGAGAGTCTGGTATGGAAGTAATTGGAATGGGTGAGAATAAAACACCACGTTCATTTAGAGCAGCCTGTTCTGTATTTACTGATTTAGAATTACTACTTGACCAACAAGAGGAGGAGCAAATACATAAAAAGTCTGGTAAAAAGGCGAAAAATTTCCTAAAGCAAAATAAGATTGAAAATGCTATAATAGAAATTATCATGGAAAATGAAAACAAAGGAAGACAGACAGGTCTGGGTGAGATAGGAAGTCGTCTTCAAAAGAAGTATTCTGATTTTGATGTGAGAAACTATGGATATAGTTCACTTTCGACATTTTTGGAAGAAATAGAAAGTTTTGAATTAAAAAAAGTTAATAATACGGTTATTGTCGGTGTAAAAGAAGATAACAGTGTTAAGAAATGTGTTGTCAAATTTGCGATTGAATGTGTAAGACAAGCAGGAAAAAACGGGCTTGAACTTGGAGCATTAGGTCAAAAAATTCACAAGAAGTATCCTAACTTTAAAGTTAAAGAGTACGGATATTCGACTCTTAGTAAGTTTATATATGGAATAAAGTTGTTAAAAATAGATAATATTGATGAAAATAGAAAGCTTGTTTTTCTAAAATAAAATACTAATAAGAATGGAAGAATATATTATATTGAGAAACTTGATATAAGAACGTCACAAGGTAAAGTTACTGGAGTAGTAAAAGAAAGAGATGAAGTACATCGCAATGGTGATATACATGGTACATCACATGTGTGGCTTATTAGAAAGAAGCAAAATAAAAAATTTGATATTTTATTGCAAAAAAGAGCTAGTGCAAATGATGTATATGGCGGTGGCTATGATATTTCATCAGCAGGTCATGTATCAGCAGGAGAAGATTATCTTGATACTGCTATAAGAGAGTTAAAGGAAGAACTTGGAGTAGAAGCTAAAGAAGAAGATTTGATTTTTATTGGTTTTCTTGAAGGCGAGATGAGAACTAAGTTTGCTGGAAAGCCATTTATTAACCACGAAGTAAGTGCTGTTTATATATATGAGTGTGATATTGATGAACGAGATTTTGTATTGCAACAAGAAGAAGTAGAAGCGGTACTTTGGATTGACTTTGACGAATGTAAACAAAAGGTTTGGAATGGACAGATTAGAAATTGTATATTTCAAGATGAGTTTAAGATGCTTGAAAAAGTGTTAAAGTAAGGTTACAATAAGAGTATGAGATTTGATTTAAAATGTTAATGATGAAAGGAATATATAATGAATAAAATAGCAAGTTTTACAGTAAATCATTTGAATTTACTTACAGGTGTTTATGTATCAAGAAAGGATTATCTTGGAGAACAAGTAATAACAACTTTTGATTTAAGATTTACAAGACCTAATGAAGAACCACCAATGGATAATCCGGGTATTCATACAATAGAACATCTTGTAGCAACATTTTTAAGAAATAATGAAGAATGGAAAGATAAGACAATATATTTTGGACCAATGGGCTGCAGAACAGGTTTCTATGTAATATTTGCAGGAGATTTACAATCTGAAGATATAATAGATATATTAAGACAAGCAGCAGATTTTGTGTTACAATATGAAGGAGAGATACCGGGATATTCACCTCGTGATTGTGGTAATTACCTTGACAACAATCTTAAGCTTGCAAAGATATATATGAAGAAGTTTAAAGAGGAAGTGTTAGAACACCCAGTAAAAGAAAGATTGGTTTACCCTGAATAGTTGACCAGCTTATTAAAATAGCGGTAGAGGATAAGATAAATGGCATATTTTAGAAATGTTACGTTGAACATAGAAGATTTTGACACGGAGGAAGATTATAGCAGAGCTTTATTAGAGCAGGAGCGTATTCAAAAAATATTATCAAATGTAGATATAACAGATGCTCATGTTGCAAGACAACTTTATGAGGGTTTTAATCAACATCCAGAAATGTTTCGTTCAATAGTAGGAATAGAATTTATGGACGTTTTAAGAGAAAATAGTAAAGATGATAATATTCCTGTTGAACCCTTTGTGAATGAACAATCAGAAGATACACAAGATGAAGAAATGGTTGATACATTAACACCAGAATTAATGAAAGAAGAACAGGCTCAAGAGTTACAGAATTCACAAGAAATTGAAGCCCAAGAAGAACCACAGAGCTTACAGGAAAGCGAAGCACAGGCTTTATGGGAAAGTACAGAAGATGTATCAGAACCAGAAGAAAGTAAAGCGCAAGAAGAACCACAGAGCTTACAGGAAAGCGAAGCGCAGGCTTTATGGGAAAGTACAGAAGATGTATCAGAACCAGAAGAAAGTAAAGCGCAAGAAGAACCGCAGAGCTTACAAAAAAGTGAAGTACAGGAAGAACCACAGAGTCTGAAAGAAATTGAAGAATCAACTTTGTTGCAACAAGAACAGGCTGCAACAATAGAAGATAAAATATCAAAAGAGGTACAACCTACAGTTGATAATCCAAAAAAAGAAGAAAGCTCTATAAAACAACAAACTTCTAATAATGTGAATAATTCAGATAATTATATAGCAGATAAAACAGAAGCAGAAGCTGTGGCAATTAAAGAAGAAGCAGAGCTTATGAAGCCAGAACCATTAAAAATGGAAAAGCCACAAATTCTAAAAAAGAAAAATGCTATTGATGAAAATAAAAATATTAATCCAAGTGGTCAGGCTGATAAAGAAGTAAGTAAAGAGAATGTTAATAAAAAAACAAACAATAAAACTTCCACAAAGCCAGTTAAAAAAGCAAAAGTGGAAAGAGCAGAGCTTACATATATAGGACTTATAAAATGGGTGATATTCATATCTCCGTTTATAATGATATGTTTTCCTATGGCAGGAGCAATTCTTTCGGGAATATGTGCGTTATATGCGTTTATAAAGGTATGGGGAGCATATATTAACGATAAGATGAAAACAGTAGATATATTAAAATCTTTAATATGTGTTGTACTGTTACCAATCGGAATTATTATATCTATATTTGGAATTATGAAAAAAATTAAGTATGTATATTATAATAGAAAAGCAATTCTTTATGGATTTATAATTTATCTTATACCCGTTGTATTCTTTTGTAATGTTGGACTTATAAGTTCTAATAATATGGTATCATTAATATTTCCAATAGTTACATTATTTTTAAATGCTTCACTTGTAGGACAGATTGCTATTATATTAGATGTAATGGCAGTTGTAATAATTATTATATGTGTAGCTTCAAGCTTTACAAAGAAAGTTGCCAATGTAATATATGGTTATATGGATAAAGGCATGACACAGACACAGGCAATACAATTTATAATATGTCTGCCAATTGTTGTTTTATGTATGTTTAAGGCATTTATTGATGGAAAAGTATTACATGAAGATAAGATTGTTAAGTAAATTGCAAATTAAACTTAAATTATAATAAGGGCATTTTGAGAGTTTTTAATAGTTTATACGATAGTTGTAAGGTTTGGTGTAAGAACTTTGCAACTGTCGTATAAATAAAATATAAATAACGGTTGTAATAATTAATTTTATTACAACCGTTATTTTTTAACGTTAAAGATACTATTTATGAGATTTTATAAAATGTTGAGCAAATTATACTTCAAACATTAAGTCACCATAAGATGGGAATGGCCAATATTCTTTGTCAACAATCATTTCAAGAGCATCTGCTGGTGCTCTTAATTCGTCCATTGCAGTCTTAACAACATCTCTGTAATATGTAGCCTGATCTTTTGCTCCATTAACATCTGCACCTTTATTAGTTACTTCAACTAACTTAGTATAAGCTGCTTTCATATCCTTTAAGCAACCTGTTACTGTATCAAGAAGTTCCTTCTGAACTGATGAGTCAACACCAGCTTCTGAAACAGATACAACTGAGTTAGCAAGTTCTGTTGTGTAAGAAATAACAGAAGGAATAATCTGCTTACCAGCAATATCAATCATAGATTTAGCTTCGATGTTAATAGCTTTAGCATAAGCTTCGTATTTGATTTCGGCTCTTGACTTAAGTTCAGCTTCTGTAAATACACCGAATTTTTCAAATAAATTGATAGCTTTTTCAGTAGTAAGAGCAGGAATTGCGTCAACCATAGATGGAATATTTGGCAATCCTCTTCTTGCAGCTTCTTCAATCCATTCGTCTGTATAACCATTTCCATTAAATACAATTCTATGATGGTCTGTGAAAAGCTTCTTAATCATATCATGGCAAGCCATGTCGAAGTTTTCAGCACCTTCAAGTTCATCAGCAATTTCTTTAAAGCTTTCTGCTACGATTGTGTTAAGAACTACATTAGCAGGAGCAATTGAGTCTGAAGAACCAACCATACGAAATTCAAACTTATTACCTGTGAAAGCAAATGGTGATGTTCTATTTCTGTCTGTAGCATCTTTGTTAAGGTCAGGAAGTGTAGAAGCACCAGTCTTTAACTTACCTTTCTGGATAGAGCTTGTAGCATCCCCCTTGTCAATAAGCTGCATAACAACGTCTTCAAGCTGTTCTCCTAAGAACATTGAGATAACTGCTGGAGGAGCTTCATTAGCACCTAATCTGTGGTCGTTACCTACACATGAAGCAGATTCACGAAGAAGGTCAGCATGAGTATCAACAGCCTTCATAACAGCACCAAGAACTAATAAGAATTGAATGTTGTCATGTGGTGTCTTACCAGGTTCAAGAAGATTAATTCCATCATCAGTAGTAATAGACCAGTTATTGTGCTTACCAGAACCATTAACGCCTGCAAATGGCTTCTCATGAAGAAGGCATACGAGGTTGTGACGGTAAGCTACTTTTTTAAGAACTTCCATTGTAAGCTGATTGTTATCTGTAGCTGTGTTACACTGAGCATAGATAGGAGCTAATTCATGCTGTGCAGGAGCAACTTCATTATGCTGAGTCTTAGCAGATACACCGAGCTTCCATAATTCGTTATTAACGTCCTTCATAAATGAAGCAATTCTTTCACGAATATTACCAAAGTAATGGTCATCAAGTTCCTGTCCCTTAGGTGGCATAGCACCGAAAAGTGTACGACCTGCGAATATAAGGTCTTTTCTTTGTAAATACTTATCTCTATCTACAATAAAGTATTCCTGTTCAGCACCAACAGAAGGAGTAACCTTTTTTGATGTTGTGTTACCGAATAACTTTAAGATACGAAGTGACTGTTCGTTAATTGCGTCCATAGAACGAAGAAGTGGAGTCTTTTGGTCAAGAGCTTCACCTGTATATGAACAGAATGCAGTAGGAATACAAAGTGTTGCACCACCAGCACCTTCACGAACAAAGGCAGGAGAAGTGCAGTCCCAAGCTGTATAACCTCTAGCTTCAAATGTTGCTCTAAGTCCACCAGAAGGGAATGATGAAGCATCAGGTTCACCCTTTATAAGTTCTTTTCCAGAAAATTCCATAAGAACTTTTCCATTTTCCTTTGGAGCAGAAATAAATGAGTCATGCTTTTCAGCAGTTGTACCTGTAAGAGGCTGGAACCAGTGTGTATAATGTGTAGCTCCTTTTTCGATAGCCCAATCTTTCATAGCATTAGCAATTACATCTGCGTCTGATAATGATAATTCTTTTGCACCAGACATTGCAAGCTTAAGGTTTTTGTATACGTTCTTAGGTAAACGCTCTTTCATAACAGTATCGTTAAATACGTTTTCGCCGAAGATATCAGCTACATTAAATTTTTCACTCATAACCTAGTATTCCTTTCTTAACATTTATTTAATATTCTATTAGTAAAACTAAAAAAGGCATTCCATAACATTATATATATGCAGATATAATTATGGAACGCCTTTGTTCTACTATTTAATTAAAGACATCAACCTGTCTATTAATAAAATAACTCAAATCGTCCAATAATGCAAGTGTTTTTTTGTTTTTTATTTAATAATCTTAATTAATGTTAGTATTTAGTGATGTTTGACCTATATATGTTCCATGAACAATGAACCTTTGACTTCCATCACTTGTGCAAGTAGAAAGTGTTACAACTTGTGTTGTCTGTGATACATCAACATTTGTTTCATAATTAGAATTGCTTTTCATAGTAGCTGCATATTCTTTTAAACCGTCTATTGATGAGAAATTAAAAGTATAAGTATCACTTATAGGTTCGCTTACATAGGCACTGAAAATCTTATACATCATAATTTTATCTTCTGTGTAGATATAGAAAATATCATTTCCATCGGTATTCCAAAAAGAGTAATCACTATAGTTAGGTAGTAGTCCAAACATGCTTCCATTTTTCATATTATGACCATAAAGTATTACGTTAGTTGAATTTAATTTATCGTCAATTCTGTAATCTTCAAAGATACAGCCATTTCCATTGTAAGTACCCTCAAAAGCATGAGTAAGATAGTAGTCATTATCAGTAGTCTGTACAATAGGAAGTTTTAAATTAATAGATGGAATATAAAGATACCCTAAACCATCTGGATTAATTGATAAAAGTGAGTCATGGTTGTATGTAAATGATATTTCTACGTCAGAAGTATTTCCATTATCATCTTTGATAATAATATTTTCAGGGGTATTGTTATCAAGTACTTGATTATCAATACTATTATAAATATCTTTGCCCTTTTTATATTCAAGATAAATATTTATAAGTTGATATGATGAATAGCAAAACACACCAATAGCAAGAATAAGAATAATTTTTCGAATAACAGAGCCTTTATTTATTGAGTTACCATTTTTCTGATTGTTTTCAGAAGAATTATTTGACATAAAAGCCTCATTTCTATATTTAATTTATAAAAATATAGCTGTCACATTAAGCACTAGCTATACGGAATATAAGAAATTTTTTTAAAGTTAAGTATTTCTTAAATATTATATAGAATGCTTATTGTGACAGCATATTAAAAATAGATACAAGTATTAATATCTATTCTTTTTATTTATAGTATATTAATTATTTTAATATAATCAAGCCTTGCCAGCAGAACCGAAAAGTTCAATCTTTTCACGAACTGTAGCCTTGATAGCTTCTGTACCAGGAGCTAAAAGCTTTCTAGGGTCAAATCCCTTTCCTTCAAGGTCTTTGCCTTCTTCAATATACTTTCTTGTAGCGGCAGCGAATGCAAGCTGACACTCAGTATTAACATTAATCTTAGCAACGCCAAGAGAGATTGCTTTCTTAATCATGTCAGTTGGAATACCTGTACCACCATGTAATACTAAAGGCATATCCCCAACTTTTTCTTTAACTGCTGCAAGTGTTTCAAAGCTTAATCCCTTCCAATTAGCTGGATACTTACCATGAATATTACCGATACCTGCTGCGAGCATGTCTACGCCTAAGTCTGCAATAGCCTTACATTCGTTAGGGTCTGCACATTCACCCATACCTATAACGCCATCTTCTTCACCACCGATAGAACCAACTTCAGCTTCAAGTGACATTCCTTTTTCTTTAACAATCTTAACTAATTCCTTAGTCTTTTCAATATTTTCTTCAATTGGATAGTGAGAACCGTCAAACATGATTGAAGAAAATCCAGCTTCAACACACTTTAAACAGCCTTCATAAGTTCCGTGGTCAAGGTGAAGTGCAACAGGAACTGTTATGTTAAGGCCTTCAATTAAACCTTTAACCATTCCTGTAATAGCCTTAAAACCACCCATATACTTACCAGCGCCTTCTGAAACACCAAGAATTACAGGTGAATTCATCTCTTGTGCTGTAAGAAGGACTGCTTTAGCCCATTCAAGATTGTTGATGTTAAAATGTCCAACAGCATACTTACCATCGCGCGCTTTTTGTAACATATCTTTAGCCGATACCAACATATAAATACCTGCTATTAAAAATATATACCTACTTAAAATTATTAGATACTAGGTATTCTTAATAGCTTTTCCTTTCCTAGAATTTTATATGTGTTTATTATAACTCAAAAGAATAAAAATTGAAAGGATTTAGGGCAAATATACTAATAAAATTTATCGAATTAATAATTTGTATGAATTAACTAGGTAATAGTGTTGTTTAAATGTCACAATATGTTGTATAATTAAACAGTATAAAACAATTTATAAATATATCAGAAAGAATGGAGGTATATATGCTTTTTTTACAACAAATAGCTTGTGATATTGACTTTAACGATAGTGAAGCTTATGCAGGTACATCATATTGGCCATTTATAGGGTTTATGTGCTTTTTTATAGGGCTTGTTGTTGCATTTATAGGAATAGTAAAGATAAGTAACTCTAAGCACCAGTGGAATTTATTTTATGATAACAGAGATAAGAAAGATTTGAATTCGCCTATACTACAAAAAGATAGAAAAGTTGGAATAATTATGCTTGTCGTAGGCATAGTTATGATGATAGCTTCTAATTTTATTATTTAATATATTGTGTTTTAAAGGATATCAGTATTTATAAAGCACACCAGTGGATTTGTATGTTTTTTTAGTAAATGGTATTGGTCACTGTTATTTAATATGGTGCATTTATTGCTTTATATAATACTGATATTTTTGGTGGTTTGTATATATATGGGTAGGTAATAAAAAATTTAATATTTGTTGAATATTAGAATTATTGCAATAGTATTATGAAAGGAAAAGTTGTCTAAGATAGTAATATTATCTGACAGCAGGGGAGATTATGCCGATTACATATAAGTGTCCTAGTTGTGGGGCGGCTATGGTATTTGACAGTAGGTCACAAAAGTTGTCGTGTCCACAGTGTAATAATGAGATTGGTATTGATGAATATAAAAGAATTTATGGTAATAGAAATAATAATGATGTAGATAATTCATTTGAAAATAATAGAAGCAATACTAATGATAATAATTATAAAAATAATCAAGCGAGAGATTTTAATAATGGCAATATGAAAATATATCATTGTCAAAGCTGTGGTGCAGAGCTTGTTGCAGATGAGTATACGTCTGCTACTATATGTTCGTTTTGTGGTAATCCATCACTTGTTGAAGATAGGTTAAATGGTGCATTTAGACCAGAAATGGTAATTCCATTTAAGATTAATAAGGAGCAAGCAGTTGCTTCTTATAAGAAATGGTTAAAAAAGGGACTTCTTACTCCTAAAACTTTGTCAACACAAGCTGTAATTGATAAGATTTCAGGAATATATGCACCTTTTTGGTTATATGATTACTATGGCGAGTCTGATATGCACGCAAGTGCTGAAAAGGTTAGGCGAGAAGAACGTGGAGATACAGAGTATATATATACTGACCATTTTAGAGTATATAGAAATGTTTCTGCTAATTTTGAAAAAATTCCGGCTGATGCTTCAGAAAAAATGGACGACAATGCTATGGATAAGTTAGAGCCATATAACTATGGAGAGCTTGTTCCATTTGAAATGCCATATCTTTCAGGCTACCTTTCAGAAAGATATAACTATACAGATAAGGATATGTTAGGCAGAGTAGAGCCTAGAGTGCGCACATATATTTCAGATATTGCAAGAAGTACAATAAATGGATATTCAAGTGTTTCCGTTACAAATAATCATGTAACACTTAACAATATACATAATCAATATGCACTTATGCCAGTATGGATGTTGAATTGTAGATATAATGGAAAGGACTTTCAATTCCTGCTCAATGGTCAGACGGGGAAAATAGTCGCTGATAGACCTATAAGTATGACAAGAGCAGCTGTATGGTGGGTAGTAATATTTATTATTACACTTATTATTACAATGTTAGGGGGACTTTGGTTATGGTAGAAATGGTAACACATAAGAAAAATGTTAAGAGTATCATAAGGTGTATATCGCTTTGTATTGTAGCATTATTTATTATGAGTATTGCAATTAATAGAAATGTTATTACTATATACGCAGATGATGATAAAAGTTATGTAACTGATAATGCTGATATTTTACAAAGTGATGAGATTGAAAAGCTTGAAAAGATGTGTGCAAAAGCATCACAAAATTGTAAAACAGATATATTTATTATAACTTTGACAGATAATCTTACAGAGTTTGAGCTGGATACATATCTTAGAAATATGATGAGTACAGATGGCTTTGGTTATAATGATACATATTTAACAGACGCCCCAGACGCTATAGGCTTTGCAATAGATATGACTTCAAGGAAGTACAGAATATCAAGTTCTGGTAATTCAATGAGTGATATATCACAGTCAGCAATGGATAATATGGTGTCTGGTGTTCAGGAGTATTTATCAGATGGTGATTATTATACGGCTTGTGTTAAGTTTATTAATTCTGTTCAAAGAAATATGAATACAAGTATTATATATAAATTGACTAGAAACTTGACAACAAAGTTGTTTATATCTATTGGAGTTGCAACAGCAGCGGTTGTAATTATGATGTTTAATGCTAAGTCAAAGGTTACAGTTGATAGTACAACATATACAAAAGACCATAGATTTAATGTTAATGCAAGACAGGATATATTTGTAAATACAACAGTTGTGACACACCATATTGATAGAAGTGACCACAGTTCAAGTAGTGATGGTGGCGGTGGTGGTTCATCTGGCGGAGGTAACTCTGGAGGTGGTGGCGGAAGCTTCTAATATGTAGTTGCAATAATTAGTAACTTAATAGCCTGTTTTAAATAAATAAAATGATATATATTTTCTTGGTTAATTATATAGAAAAAGTATACAGATTTATCAAATAAAAAGCATTTATAACCTTTCCGTATAAAGGGTATTATATTC
>OGFB01000261.1_pt1 | contig 32087 bp, 25 predicted proteins | sample 1570801 | NCBI WGS metagenome assembly OGFB01 (sample SAMEA2581969, study PRJEB24529) | metagenome | biome: Human gut stool | place: China | collected 2011 | reverse complement strand
TTGTTCTTCAGTTCTCTCTGTATTATCAATAATTTCAATTGTTGTTCCATATTTTGTCTGCAAATTCTCCTATTGAGTAATATTTCATATTATCACCTCAATAGTATTATATCATAATCTTTAAATAATTTATAGATTTTTATATAAAATTATATATTATTTATAACAGCTTTAAGCCTCCCCTGATTAAAACTTCAATCATCTATAAAATAATTATCGCTTAATACAGACCTTATTTTGTTGAGTAAGCAAAATTTTATAAAAATCGTATTAAGCGATAAAATTTTTATTTTAAACTAATTATTAAGCCTTTAAGCTATTATACAATTCTTTATATTGTTTAGCTGATTCTTCCCAGCTGTAATCAGCAGTCATAGCATTTTCTACAAGATGAATATGTTTTCTATCATCAGCAATACCATCTATTGCACGTTTGATGGAGAATAATAATTCATGTGCATTGTAGTTATTAAAGCTAAAGCCATTACCAGTTTGAGTGTAATTGTTATATGCTTCAACAGTATCTTTTAAACCACCTGTAGCACGTACAATTGGCACAGTACCATAACGGAGAGCGATAAGCTGACCAATACCGCATGGTTCATATTGAGATGGCATCAAGAATAAATCACTTGCAGCATAAATTTGATGTGCTAATTCATTATTAAAGAAGATATTAGCAGATACTTTTTTCGGATAGCGCCACACAAGACCTTTGAACCAGTCTTCATATTGTCTATCGCCTGTACCTAAGATTACAAATTGTACATTTTCATATTCAAATAATTCATCTAAGATACGTGTAACTAAATCAAGACCTTTAGCTTCAACTAAACGAGTTACCATACCAATCATTGGAATTTTGCGATTTACTGGTAAGCCCAATTTTTTCTGAAGTTGTTCTTTATTATCACCTTTGATAGAAATTGCATTATATACATCAAAGTTTTTAAAGATGTACTTATCAGTTTCTGGATTATAATCTTCATAATCAAGACCATTGATAATACCAGATAAATCTGCATCACGTTTTTGAAGCATACCTTCAAGACCTTCACCATAATAAGGATCCTGAATTTCTTTAGCATAACTGCGACTTACAGTAGTAACTTTATCAGAATATACGATAGCACCTTTCATGAAGTTGATATCATCGAAGTATTCCAAATCACCATTGTTGAAGTATTTCCAATCAAGACCTAAAACATCTGGTAAATATCCTTTCCAGAAACGACCTTGATATTTCAAATTATGAATAGTATATACTGTTTTAATCTTGTTATAGCGTACATCTTCATTATGTTCGAGTTTTAAATAAACGCTAATTAAACCTGTTTGCCAATCATTCATATGAATAACATCTGGCCAGAAATCAATATGAGGAAGCATTTCAAGAACAGCTCTGCAGAAGAAAGTAAATCTTTCTACATCATCTGGATAACCATAATATCCTTCACGATAGAAATATTCCTGATTATCAATGAAATAAAATGGTACATCTTTATAATCGTATCTATCAATACCTAGATATTTTTTACGCCAGGAAACATTGATTTCACCATCATAAATATGTTCCATATTATTGCGATATTCTTCTTTTATACCACTGTATTTTGGTATAACAACACGAACATCTACACCTTTTTGTTTTAATTCTTTAGGTAAAGAACCCGCTACATCTGCAAGACCGCCTGTTTTTACAAAAGGCACAGCTTCTGAGGCTACATATAAAACTTTTAACACTATAACACGACCTTCCTCTATGATTGTATATATAGCCCATATAATAAAAATTATATGGGCTATAACTTAAATTATTTCAAGGCATAAGCTTTAGCCTTTTGACGTTATTTTGATCTATTACCATTAAGTTTTACTTTTTCTGGTTTTTCAGCTTCAATCATTGTCTGTTTTTTAGCTTCAACAGGACGCAATTTCAATCTGAAATATACTGTACCAAGTGGTGGTAAAGTAATTTGAATAGATTGATTTAAATTATGCCAGAATACATCTTCTGATTTAAAGTCACCTTCATTTAATACATTAGAACCACCGTATTCTTCTTTATCTGTATTAAATACTTCTTGATAAATACCTTTTTCAGGTACACCAATGCGGTAACCATGACGCACTTCTGGAGTGAAGTTACATACTACAATGATGAAATCATCTTGGTCTTCAGCATAACGAATAAAGGAAATAACGCTATTTTCATTATCGTTACAATCAATCCAGCGGAAACCACGCCAATCAAAGTCTACTTGCCATAAAGCTTTATGTTCACAATAGAATTTATTCAATTCTTTAGAGAATCTCTGCATTTTTGTATGCATTGGATACAATTCAGCTAAATGCCAATCAAGACTATCATCATATTTCCATTCGATAAATTGACCAAATTCGCCACCCATGAATAATAATTTTTTACCAGGGTGAGTCATCCAATAACCAAAGAAGGAACGAAGACCAGCGAATTTACGCCAATAATCGCCTGGCATCTTTTCAATTAAAGAGCATTTACCATGAACTACTTCATCATGAGATAATGGCAATACAAAGTTTTCAGAGAAAGCATACATCAAGGAGAATGTAATTTTATCATGATTCCATTTACGATAAATAGGATCAAGGCTCATATATTTGAGCATATCATTCATCCAGCCCATATTCCATTTATAGTTAAAGCCCATACCGCCCATATAGGTTGGACGAGAAATCATAGGCCATGATGTAGATTCTTCTGCCATCATTAGAGCATTTGGATGATATTTGAAAATCGCTTCATTTAGATTTTTAATCAATTCCATAGCTTCAAGGTTACCAGTATCACCGTATTTATTAGGTTCCCACTGACCTTCTTCACGACCGTAGTTTAAATACAACATATTAGCTACAGCATCAATTCTAAGCCCATCAATATGATATTCATTTAACCAAAATAGAGCATTAGAAATCAAGAAGCTATGCACTTCACGACGACCATAGTCGAAGTTAGTTGTACCCCATTGCCAATTTTCACGGCGTTTTTCATTATCAGATTCATATAAAGTTTCACCATCAAAACGGCGAAGACCATGAGCATCGTTACAGAAATGTCCTGGAACCCAGTCCATGATTACAGCAATACCATTTTGATGAGCTAAATCTACTAAATACATGAAGTCTTTTGGTTCACCATAACGACTAGTTACTGCATAATAACCAGTTGCTTGATAACCCCAAGAACCATCAAATGGATGTTCACAAAGTGGCATAAACTCAATATGAGTATAATTCATTTCTTTAACATAAGAGATGAGTTGTTTTGCTGCTTCTCTATAAGTTAAATAATTACCTTCAGCATCACGACGCCAAGAGCCTAAATGCACTTCATAGATGAGCATAGGTTTATCATAAGAAGCTTCTTGTTGCTGTTTTTTCTGCCATTTTTCATCATGCCATTCATAACCGCGTAAATCATAAACGCGAGAAGCTGTTTTTGGTTTCTTTTCAGCATAAAAAGCATAAGGGTCTGCTTTTAAGAAACGTTCTCCACCATTGAATGGCTCTATAGAATATTTATAAATTTCACCTTGCTGTAAATTAGGAATAAAAGTCACCCAAATTTCACCATCAGAAATTCTCTGCATTGGGTTTTCATTGTAATCCCAATTATTAAAATCTCCTACTACACTTATGGCTTTAGCATGAGGTGCCCAAACAGCAAAGCGTACGCCTTCTACTCCGTCTTCTACTACAAAATGAGCTCCTAACATTTGATACGCATAGAAATTTGTACCTTGATGATACAAATACAAATCAAAATCTTTTAATGCGGATACTTCCATATTTTTAGTTCTCCTTTGGAGTCATTTATTTTAATAAATTAATAGGTTCTACATTCCAGATATCTTTTGCATATTCGCTGATAGTTCTATCACTAGAGAAGATACCAGAATGTGCAATATTGATTAAGCTGGATTTCAACCAACCATAGCGGTCGAGATATTTACCTCTAATTTTTACATGAGCATCAATATAAGAATTGAAGTCTTTGAATACGAAATATTCATCATTACTATTGAATAAATAGTTGTGTAAGTCATGGAAATCACCATTACCTACGAATGGACCAGTCAATAATTCATCAACTACATTGTGAATTGCTGGATTTGTATTATATTCAGTCCATGCGGAATATAATCCATTTTTATAGTATTCCATTACTTCATGTTCTTTTAAGCCAAAGATAACGCAGTTATCTTCTCCAACTGCATCGCAGATTTCCACGTTAGCACCATCTAAAGTACCAAGTGTGATAGCACCGTTCATCATGAATTTCATGTTAGATGTACCGGAAGCTTCTTTACCTGCAAGAGAAATCTGTTCACTAACATCAGCTGCTGGGAATAATTTTTCTGCTAAAGTAACACCATAGTTTTCTAAGAATACTACATGTAAACAATCGTTTACATCTTTATCGTTATTAACAATATTAGCTACATTGTTGATTAAGCGAATTGTTTCTTTAGCGATATGGTAACCAGGAGCTGCTTTACCTGCGAACATATAAGTACGAGGTAACATTTCAGATTTAATAGATGGATTTGCTTTAATCAAATTATAGATATGCATTACATGTAAAATATTCATAATTTGACGTTTGTAAGAATGAATACGTTTAACTTGAATGTCATATAAAGAGTTAGGGTCAATAGTAAATCCACTACGACGTTTGATATGACCAGCTAAATAAATTTTATGTTCTTTTTTAACTTCTGCTAATTTATCAAGGAATGCTGTATCATCTTTATAATCTAATAAATCGATAAGACGAGATGGGTCTTTACGCCATTTATCAGAAATAGCTTCATCTATTAAGCTAGAAAGCTGTGGATTTGCAGCAATGAGCCAACGACGATGTGTAATACCATTAGTTTTATTATTGAATTTACCTGGGTAAATTTCATCAAAGTCACGCATAGTATGTGCTTTTAAGATATCGCTATGAATTTTAGCAACACCATTTACGCTGTGGCTACCTACAACAGAAAGACGAGCCATATGAACTACGCCATCTTGAATGATAGATACTCTGCGTACACGGTCTTCATCATTTGGATATTGTTTACGAACATCTTCTAAGAAGCGTGCATTGATTTCTTCTACGATCATGTAAATACGTGGTACGAGATTTTTAAACATATCAATTGGCCAAGTTTCTAATGCTTCTGGCATAATTGTATGGTTAGTATAAGCTACTGTATTTTTAGTGATATCCCAAGCAGTATCCCAATCCATACCTTCTTGGTCAATGAGTACGCGCATAAGTTCAGGAATTGCCATTGCTGGATGAGTATCATTGATATGAATAGCAATTTTTTTCGCAAAATCTTTTAAATCACCTTTACGGCGTTTATAATGACGAACAATACTTTGAACGCCTGCAGATACAAAGAAATACTCTTGAGTCAAACGAAGCATTTTACCTTCATAAGAGCTATCTTCTGGATACAAGCAAGAAGTGATTGCTTGTACACGATAAGATTGACGCAATCTTTCTTGTAACTGTTCTCTAGTACCTGATAAAGAAGCAAAATCTTGAGGAACTTCAGCATTCCAAAGACGAAGAGTATTTACTACATTGTTGTGGTAACCTACGATTGGCACGTCATAAGGAACAGCTGCAACTGTATTATATCCTTCATGAACTAATTTTAAAGAACCATCTTCTTGTTGAGCCATATAAGCATTACCGCCAAAATGAACATCAACTTCTTTGTCAGCTTTGCGATATTCCCAAGCGAAACCATTTTTAAGCCAATTATCAGGAATTTCAACTTGTTGATTATCTATTATTTTTTGTTCAAACAGACCATATTGATAACGGATAGTACAACCATGACCTGGAAGGCCTAAGGAAGCCAAAGAATCAATAAAGCAAGCAGCAAGACGGCCAAGACCACCATTACCTAAACCTGCATCTGGTTCCTGTTTAAAGAGTTCTGTAATATCAATATTCAAGTCTTTCAAGGCTTCTTTACAGATTTCTTTCATATCAAGATTGATCAAGTTTGTATTTAATAGACGACCTAATAAGAATTCAATGGAAAAATAATATACTTCTTTGCATTGATTTTCTTCATAGTATTTATTAGTCATAATCCAGTTTTCACTGATGTACTGACGAACTGTTCTAACTAAAGTCTGATATAATTCTTCTTTAGTTAATTCATTCCAATCTTTACCAAATAACATATTTGCTGTTTTTAAGAAATTTTTCTGTAATGAAGCTCTCTCTTCAATTTGCTTATTGATTATTCCTACACTCACTATTACTTCCCCCTATAAGTTTTTACCTTAATCGCACTACCCTGAAATAAAAACTCTATATTTCTAAAAAAACCAAAACCTATATATTAATAATTTATATTATATATATTTATAATTACTATATTTTTTAACCTATATTATTTTAATATCTTATCTTTTGTTAATCAAATAACTGTATTTTTTTCAATGATCAATGGATAATTTTCAGCACCTTTTAACCATTTACCATCGGATACTACTACATTTTTATCGCAAATTACATTTTCTACTAGAGCATCATCTTGTAATTCACAATTCTGCATGATTACGCTATTTTTAACTTGAACGCCTTTTCCGATTTTAACACCACGGAATAAGATACTGTTTTCTACAGAACCTTCAATTACGCAACCATTTGCAACTAAAGAATTATTAACTTTTGCTTGTTTTTTGTACTGTACAGGAGCTTCATCACGAACTCTTGTATAGATTGGGTTATAACCCATGAATAATTCTTCCCAAATTTCTGGTTCTAACAAGTCCATATTAGTTTTGAAATAGGAACTTGTAGAGCAGATTTCAGATACATAACCTTCATGTTGGAAGCCATAAATATTTAAATTATCCTGATGACGTAAAATACCATCAATCAAGAAATCATAGCCACCACGTTCATATGCTGTAGATATGATTTCCATGAATTTTTTACGGGACATTAAATAAATACCCATGAATACTTTGGAATTTTCATAAACAGCTGGACGGTTAGCAATTTCTGTAACAAGACCATTTTCACCAGTCTGTAAAATAGTTGCATTATCTGGACGTTCTTTATTTTCAATATGGTAAACCATAGTGATATCAGCACTAGTATTCTGATGGAAACGAAGAGCTGTAGTAAAGTCTATATTATAAACAAAACGGCTGTTGCAGATTAATACATATTCTTGTTCAGACTGTCTGATAAAGCTCATATGTCTATAGAAAGACTGTAAGTTACCATTACGGCTATCTTTATCCATTTTTATAGCTGGTAAATAGAATAAACCATCATGACGACGTGCTAAATCCCAGTCTTTACCAGAACGAAGATGGTCTAAGATAGAACGAGATTTTGCTGGCATCATCATACCAATTTTTGTAATACCAGAGTTAACCATGCTAGATAAAGCAAAGTCTAATAAACGATAACGACCTGCAAAAGGTAATGTTGCAACAGGTCTTTTTGTTGTAAGTGTTCTTATTTGTTTATCGTCTTCATATAAATCCATTATTCCGAGAACATTTTTCATAATTATATCCCTCTCTTATTTTATCCCACATTTACATTTTCAGTTGCATCGGAAACAACCATTGGTCGTACAGTTTCACCTTCAGGAATTACTACAATAGTGCCATCGTCACTACCTACTTGAGCAGTTGCTTCAATTTTGCTGTTTTGAGCTACAATAGCTTTTTCAACAACAGCATCTGCTTCAATTTTTGCAAATGGCATAATTACAGAATTGCTTACTTTTGCACCTTTAGCAATGCGTACACCTGGGAATATAACAGAATTTTTTACTTCACCGCAAATCATAGAACCTTCGCTTACAAGAGAATTTTTAATTTTAGCTTTTGGTCCTACATAGTGAGGTGGCATAGCCATATCCACGGAATAAATTTTCCATTTCCCATTCATTTCAAATGGTTGTTTTTCTTTTAATAAATCCATGTTTGCTTCCCAAAGGCTATCGATTGTTCCTACATCTTTCCAATAACCTTCAAATGCATAGGAATATAATCTAGCTTGGTCAGCTAACATTTTTGGAATAATATTTTTACCAAAATCATGGCTAGAAGTTTCATCTTTAGCATCATTTTCTAAGTATTCACGTAAGAAATTCCAGCTAAAGATATAAATACCCATAGAAGCTAAATTGCTTTCTGGTTTAGCAGGTTTTTCGGCAAATTTAGTAATACGACCTTCTTTATCTGTGCTCATAATACCAAAACGAGAAGCTTCTTTCATTGGCACTTTAATTACACCAATTGTAGCTTCTGCTTTATTCTTTTTATGGAATTCAATCATTTTTGCATAATCCATAGTATAAATATGGTCACCAGACAAAACTAATACATAATCTGGATTAGCTTTATTGATAAAATTAATATTTTGATAAATTGCATCTGCTGTACCTTTATACCAATCTGCACCTTTTTCTCTAGCATATGGAGGTAAAATATATACACCACCATTTTTACGGTCAAGATTCCATGCTTCACCAGTACCTAAGTATGTATGCAATTCTAGTGGACGATATTGAGTAAGTACACCTACTGTTTCAATACCAGAATTTGCACAGTTACTCAATGGAAAGTCGATAATACGATATTTTCCACCAAATGGTACAGCTGGTTTAGCTATATTCTTAGTTAAAGCTCCTAATCTGCTCCCTTGACCACCAGCCAATATCATGGCTAAGCATTCTGTTTTTCTCATAATATAAAACCTCCTGAAAAAATAAACATAGTCTACACATCTTGTCAATTTCGATAAAAATGCAGGAATTAATCTATAAAAACTATTAAAAATTACACAAATATAACAAATTACTTATAAAAACTTAACAATCTTAACAATTATCGTACATTTTATAAAATTTAGATTAAATAAATTTACACAACCCCTTTTTCTGTAAAAACTTCTCAAATAAATAAAATTCGTTACATTTTCATTTGACGATATTACATTTCTATATAAATTTTGTAAATCCTGCTAAAATCCAAAAAAATTTTAAAAAATTTCAAAAAAAAGCAGAGCTTTAAATTTGCTCTGCTAAAATTAGACCTTTTTTATATTTACTTACGGTAGAAATTTGTAAATCAAATTTTTCACTAAGTTCATTTTTTAAAGATAATAAATCTTCCATTCGTCCAGATTTTAATTCTATTTCTACTTCACAAATAGGAGATTTTCTTTCATTTCCCTGCACAAATCCACAATCTAAAGCTATTTCCAGTTTTGAAGCAAACCAATTTATATCTATACATTCACGTACAAAATCAGTTATTACAATCGGAATGAATTTCTTACCTTTAGTTTCTTTGATTAAATTCCAAATCTCACCTACATCCGAAAAAACACTTATATCTGCTTGTAGGCTTGTTACTTTTTTATTAATTTCCACACGTTCAAAAACGCCCTGTGTGTTTACTTTTCCCGATTTATATGTTGCTACAAAACAATTGTTTTCTTGTCGTACACGATAGGCAATTTTATGTTTTTGATAGAATTTTTCTTCCGTATCGTAATAAATAGCCTTCATCACTATACTTTGTGGTCTTTGTCCTTCATTTTCTTGCAAGAATTTACGTATATTTTCTACTTGAGCTTTATCTTTTATTTCCATTTTTATTTCAACTTCTCGATTATTCATGAATTTCCCAACAACCTTTCTCTTTTAATTTTAAGATAGCCTGATGCTTGCAAATCAAACTACTACGATGAGCAATACTTATTATTCTCGTATCTGGTAAATATGTTTTTAACATATCATATAAATTTCCTTCTAAAGTTTCATCAAGTGCTGATGTAGCTTCATCCAAAAATACAAATTTAGGTTTATATAATAAAATTCTCGCAAAAGCTATTCTTTGCTGTTCACCTAAAGATAAAATTCTACTCCAATCATCAACAATATCCAATTTATCTACTAAATTTTCTAACTTACAAGCTATGAGTATTTCTTTTATTTCTTCATCACTATATTTTTCACTGATTACTTCTTCGACTACAGGATAAGAAATTGCCTGTCTTAAGCTACCAAGTGGCAAATATGGTCTTTGTGGTAAGAATAAAAATTCTTCTTCTTTTGGCAAATAAACATTGCCTTTCGCATAAGACCAAAGACCTGCAAGTGTTCGTAAAAGAGTTGATTTACCCACACCAGAAGCACCCATGATCAATAAAGATTGATATTTCATCAAATCAATTGTACAATCCTTGATTAAAATATCTTTATTTTTATTAGGAAGGAAAACATCTACATTTTCTATACCGACTTTAATATTAGAAGCATTATCTATCATTAAATCAGATTTCAAATCCAAAGCTTCACTGACATGACGATTGAAACCATCTAAACGGCGAACTACAGAACACCACTGTGCTATAGTTGTATAAGCATCTACAAAATATGACATTGCCCCTTGAACTTGTCCAAAAGCATTTGATACTTGCATAATCCAACCAACTTGCACCTCTTTAGCAAACCAACGCGGTGCAGCCAATAATAATGGAATGATAATCGCCAATTGACCATAACCAGCTGTAAAACCGTTTAAGATTTTTTGACGAGTCATAATATCGCGGAAATTGCCAATTACAATCTTAAATCTAGTCAAGAAATTTTCTAACTCAGGCTTTTCACCACGATAAAAAGCAATCGACTCTGTATTTTCTCTGACACGCATCATCGCAAAACGGAAATCAGCTTCATATTTTTGCTGTTCATAATTTAAATTGATAAGTGCCTTACCCACCTTATGAGTGAGATACGTACCAACGATAGAATATACCAAAGATAACCAAACCATATAGCCATAGATAGTACATTCATAACTGCCAATAGGCACAGTGATAATTCCTGATAAATTCCATAAAATTACAGTAAATGCCACCAAAGTTATCAGTTGACGCACAAGACCAATCGTCAAAGATAAAGTCAACGCTACAAATTGATTGATATCCTCAGAAATACGCTGATCTGGGTTATCCATATCTTTTCCCATCAATTTCAACTTATAATAAGCTCTATTTTCCATCCATCTAACTAAATATTTATCAGTGAGCCATTCACGCCATTTTATCTGCAATAATTGTTGTAAATACACAGAATAAACGCCAATCGCTATATAGATAGCGGCAATCAAGGAAAATTTGCCCACTAAATACCAAAAACTATCAAATTCATAGGCTTGCAATACATCCCAAAATTCTTTATACCAATCATTTATCAATACCGTCAAAAATACACTGGCTAAATTTAAAATTAAAACAACAGCTAAAATACCATAAGCCTTCCATTTTTGTTCAGAACGCCAATATCCTAGTGCTAAAATTTTAAAAGCCTGTAAATAATACATAATTCTTCTTGAAGTCAAACCATACACCTCTATTCTAAAATTAAATTTTATATCTTCTAAAAAAATATGTTAAAATATATATTATGTTCATTTCTTTGATGGCAAAGAAACGAACCAAAGAAAGCCACCGCAGATAAAATTTTAGCTTTGAAAAATATTATCATTTCATACAATGCTTAAAACTCGCTCCGCTCAGACAGTTAAGCAAAAACCGTATTCAATGATAATTTTTTTCAATAATCATGCGATTACCGCTAAATTTTATAATGCGGAAGAAATAACATATTATTTGTAACTAAAAATAATAACCAAATCTCCCTCACGTTAGCGAATTTTACGGTAGCCGTAGGCTATTGGCAAGGATAAAATTATGGCTATGGTTTTAGCTCTACTGTTTGAGCAACGCGAGTTTAGAGCGTTATAGACATAATTTTATAATTGACAAAGTAAAATTGATATCGGGAGGTAGAGTTCTTTTGTTACTTTTCTTGCTCATGAAAGAAAAGTAAATCTAAATAGCATCTATATATATGTTCATCTCTTTTGTAGTAAACAAACAACACCATAGATAAAATTTTATAATCACCTTTATATTACTAATAAAAATAAAATCAATATCTCAAAATATTTTCTTTTTGATTTATTTTTCTTTTAATAAAAGAAAAATGAACATTACTATAAGGAGGAAAAAATTTTATGAATATTTTACTAGCTATTGCTGTTATGATTATTATCATTATTGCTAGTTATTTAGCTGATAGAAAATACCCTACAAAGAGAATATTTATTATTCCTTGTGGCATTATTTTACTTTGTTTTGTAGCTGTCTATAGTTCTTTAGTGATACCATCTTCTTCAAATTCTATCTCTACTGAGCAACGTTTGGCTATTTTAAATGAACAACCTTATTTTATAACATGGTACAATGATTATAAAGAAGATATCAATCAGCTAGATAGATTTGCTACAGTTTATCACAAAATCATTTCTAATTATGAAAATCAATCCATATCTGCAACTGAAGCTTTAAGTCAATTGCAAAGATTATATGATGAAACAAATGCTTTTAATAATTCACTACAAGATGCTTTACCGCCAAGTGAATTATCACAAAACAATTATACATTAGTTTATAATATTTTGGAAAAAACTCGTGTTTATAGTTATAAATTAAATGAAACTGTTCGTCAAAGTATTGTAATCATCAATGAAGGAACTTACAATCAAATTGAACATAAAGATATTGTAAATAATTTAAATCGCATTTATGCTATTGAAGCTCCTATAATGTTAGATATCAATAGCGAAGTATCGCAAATTAAAGATAATCTAACTATCCCAGAAAATTAATCATAAATTTAATATAGATAAAATAAAAGGTGATACTAAAAGTATCACCTTTTTTATTATAATTCTTATTATAAATCCTTTACAATTGTTTTGAGGTATTCCGCAAAGTCTCCAGATAAATCATCACGACGGAGAGCAAATTCTACTGTAGCTTTTAAAAAGCCTAATTTATCGCCTACATCATAGCGTTTGCCAGTGAAATTATAAGCATAAACATTTTCACGTTTTGCCATAACTTTGAGTGCATCTGTTAACTGTATTTCTCCACCTTTACCTGGCTTAGTATTTTGTAATACTTCAAATACATCTGGAGTGATGATATATCTACCAAGCACTGCCATTTGACTTGGAGCCTCTTCAATACTTGGTTTTTCAATCATATCGTTTACTTTCATCAATTGTTCATTGATAGTTGGTACGCCTGCTACAATACCATAAGAAGAAACTTTTTCTTTTGGCACTTGTTGACAACCTAAAATAGTAGCACCTGTTTGTGTATACATATCCATCAACTGTTTCAAAGCTGGTACTTCAGGATTATAAACTATATCATCACCTAATAATACAGCAAATGGTTCATTATCAATGAATGCTCTAGCACATAAAATGGCATCACCTAAACCACGCATATGTTTTTGACGGATGTAATGTACATTGATTTCTGATGTTTCCTGTACCAATTTTAATAATTCAGTCTTGCCTTTAGCTTTTAATTCAGCTTCTAAAGTAGGTGCGCTATCAAAATGGTCTTCAATAGCACGTTTAGCATGACCACTGATGATCAAAATATCTTCAATACCACTAGCTACAGCTTCTTCTACTATGTACTGAATTGTAGGCTTATCTACAATCGGTAACATCTCTTTTGGTGTTGCTTTTGTCGCAGGTAAAAAACGAGTACCAAAACCAGCAGCAGGTATTACTGCTTTTCTAATTCTCTTCATAAAAAATCACTCCTAATAATTATAAAACTACACATAATCCATAAATTTTTTCCCTATTTTAGGTATTCTAATAATTACATTATAAAAAGGTTTATTTTTCCTAATAATCCTACGAAAAAAAATATATATTGTCTTTTTTATATCTGAATATAAAATAGCATCTTTTCCATTATTTTCTTTATATAAACTAATATATTTTTCATATGATTTAGGTTTTATAGCAGCTCTTCTCAAAGGATGATTTTCTCTTTTTGCTTCTTCTAAATCTCGCTCTTGATAAATAAAAAAATCTTTTATTACTTGCCAATAATAAATTCCCTTATCTGTATTAATTAATACTACATTTACACCTTTTTCTATATTTCCATTATATGGCTTTACTTTTCCTAATCCCCAAAAATCACCAACACTTATATCTCCACATCTATTTTCTTCACTATATTGGCAATGATAACAGTTTTCTCTAAATATTCTTCCTTCTAAAAACGCATTTAACCAATAACTAGCTCTATATGGTGTCTCTGTTATCAAATTACCATCACTATCATAAGTTTTTAAACAATACTTATTATTATCTCTAAAAGAACAACTATCCACTAATTTACTAGTTTCTAATTTAATTCCATATTTTAAAGAATCCTGTGAAGGTGTTCCATGACATAGTATATCCATAGTTATCAAATTATCATATTTTTTCCCTAAAAAACTTATTAATCCAGCTACTTGACATGGAGTACCTATAAAAAGTACTTTATCCTTTAAAAGTAAATCTTTTTTTATCAATTTCATACAATCATAAATATGACTGTGTATATACTTTGATCCCTGTATTTTTAATAATGTATCTAAATCTGTTATTCTTATAAATTTAGCTTCTAAATGTTCCATAACCGTAGCATAAACAATCCCTTTGTTTTCAATAATATATTTTGCTACTTCAAATGAAATACCACCTGATGTAGATTTCTCTCTTATTGAAGAATCTTTGCTATATGCTGCATAAACATTTTTAGGATAAAATTTCTTCACTGGAGAATTTACAGGACAAACTTTTTCACATAATTTACAATTAATACATTTTTTTTCATCGATTTGAGGATACATTGCTCCATTTTCATTTTTTTTTAGCTCAATGCATTCCTTTGGACATACATTAAAACAAGCAAAACAAGCACAACACTTTTGTAAATCTGTTATTACCCTTTTTGTCATTTAAATGCCTCCATCAGAAACTCAAAAGATTTTTTTCGACTTTCTTCTAAAGCTTTATCCGCCATATTCCACTGTTCTTTACTTATTTTAACATCTTTTATTTCTTGACTACTGCTTTTCCATTGACTTTCAAGATTAACTAATTTTAAAAATTCTTTTATTCTATTATTTTGTTCAGGTCGTTGACTATTTTTTTCAAAAACAATAAAATTTTTATGCAGTAATACTGAAATAACTGTTGCATGAAATGAATCTGTAAATACTACTTGAGATGAATCTATATATGCTACAAACTCCCATGGTCCAACTTCCCATTCTGCATATGGTTCTAATAATTTATCTGCAAAAAAATCACTACCTGTATGTATTACAGCCTTTATTGGTAAATCTTTTTTCTTAGCAAAATTCATAGCACATTTTCTATGATTTTCATTATTTCCCAGGAAATAACAAAACTCATAATTTTCATTTTCTATAGTTTTTATATTTTTTCTTAAAGCATCAGCTCCTATTAAAATAACAGGATCTACCACTGTTGTTACTTTTTTTCCTACAATTTTACTTAATTGTTCTCTACATGCACTGTCTCTTATAGATATATTTTCAAAACTAACTAATGCATTTTTATATATATTAAAATATTCCCTTGGTATAGTTTTGATACTAAGACTAGAACCATAAGAAAACTTTTTCTTTCCATTTTCTACCCATTCTAATAAATATGTGGGATCTAATGCTTCTGGATTCCAAATCTGATCACTGCCAGAAATAAATATATCATATTTCTTTTGAATTCTATTTAATTGTTCTTCTGTTTGTATATTTTTATTTGAAGCAAATTTAAAATTATTTTTTGTAAAATTCTTAAACAATTTTTCTCTTTTTAAAAATAGATTCTTTTTTTCCTTATATATTTTTTTATCTTGTAATTGATTCCATTTTTCTTTATAAGCTTTTAACTCAAATAATTTTTTTATTTTATGAAATCTTTTTTTCTTTCTATTAGGTATATGAGGCAATATTTCGCATTCCGCATTAAAATTTATATTTTTTGATATATCTAAATTAGTAATTTCTGGATTTTCTATTATTGTTTTTAAGGAATAAGCTTGTAGTGATGTTCCATAATTATTATTATCATACCATGTCAACAATAAAACTTTTCTTTTCATTTAATTAATAAGCATATAAATTATATGCTTTCTCCTTCTTTATTTTTTTTCTTAAAAATTAGAGTTCTACCATAATATAATAAATTATCTTTATATAACATAATTATTAATATTAAACAACTTAATTCTAATATTATCATTAGCCATGTTTTTTCTATGAATAATATTATTACAACTTGTATTAATAAAATTATATATGATATTATGTGTAATTTTATATTAATATCAAATTGAATGATTTTTTTTGTTTCCTTTAAGCGCATTAACCAAACTATTATATTAGCTATCATTGTAGCAATTGCTGCTCCAATTACACCCATTCCAAATACAAGTATTAATCCTAATACTATATTAACCACAGCACCAATCATTGTCGTTTTTGCATATACTTCTGATTTTTTTGCTGCTGAAAAAATACCGCCTAACAAAACAGCTAAAGAATTAAATACTACTGCTAACATTAAGAATGGTGCATATTGCCAAGCTAAATAAAAATCATTAGCAAATAAAATATATGCTATAGTTTTGTTAAATAAAATTAAAATAGAACAAACTATTACCATTCCCATATTATAGGCATTGTAAATATTCAAATAAAAACTACTATTATTTTTATCAAATTCTTTTACAGCTGACACCGTCCATGCTTGATTAAATATAGTTTGAAATAATACTAAAATAGAAGGTATTCTATACGCTACAGAAAAAATCCCATTTGCTGCTACACCACATAAAAATATAACAATATATTTATTAGCTACATTATTTATCCACCAGCCTATACTATTTAAAATCATTGGTGTACTATAACTTATCATTTCTCTTTTTATTATTTTTAAATCACTTTTTAATAATATACTTTGCCAAATTTTTATACGCAAAGAAAGAAATACTATTACGCTAAAAAAAGATAGACAATTTGCTATAAAAAATCCTTTTAATTTCCAATTAAATACCACTAATAATAATACATTAAAACATAGCATAGTTATTGATGATATTATACCTGCTATAGCTACATCTTTTAGTCTTTCTAATCCTCTAGCATATTGCAATATCAAATCTGAAAATAAACTTAATGTAAAATATAAAATAAAAAATAAAGGATATTTATTTAATACATCTACAACATTTAAGGTCATATTAATGATTATCAATATACTACATATACATACAGCTACTATACATTTATAAAAACCGATAGTAAATATTTTTGTTTTATCCTTTTTACTATCTAATGAAAATCTTAATACTGCTTCTACTATATTTAAAGATAGTATTGGTGTTAATAAAAATACTGTTATCGCATAAAAATCATATATACCATATTCTTCAGTTGATAAAACATTAGTATATAATGGAACTAATAAAAAAGATAAAATTTTACTACCAAAATTACTAATTGTCATTAAACCAATATTTTTTAATAGATATTTATATTTATTCATTATATTCCTTTCTATTTAATCATATTCCTTTCTATTTAATCATATTTCTTTCTATTTGATCATATTTTATTATTAATACATAAAAAGGAAATGCCAACATTGTGCAAAAATAAGTATAAAACATATTAAAAAATGCTATAAAAAACCACATAAAAACCAATATAATAATTATTGTATATTTTATATTTATATCTTTTAATATTTTTCTTATTAAATAATATATCAAATAAACATATACAATTAATCCTACAATTCCATAATCTGCTAAAATTTGTATAAAATCATTATGTGCCCATAATGGATTATGAAATTCTATTTTATTTATATCATATAAATAATTACTCCCATTTCCAAATAATAAATTCCACCAATTATTAGATAATATTTGTTCCATATCATAAGACCAAAATAACGATCTACCACTAGTAAATGCAGCTAAAGGATCAATTCCAAGTTCATTTGTTCTATTCAAAGCTTCTATAAACTTGTCTTTTATCGGTGATAAAAAAACTATACCAATAAATAGAAAAACACATATTAAAAATATTATAACGAATAATTTTTTAGTTTTTATATTTATATATATAAAAACTAACCAAGCACAAAATAACCCTATTAAATATGTCCTAGTAGTTCCTAACAATATACATAAACTAGGCATACCCAATAATAATAAATATATCTTTTCTTTATATAAATAAAATTGTATTGTAATTAATACAAACATATATATAGCTATAGGACAAAGTAAAAATGTAGTTCCTACAAAAGAAACAAAACCTTTAGTTTGACCCTCATAAATATATGAACTTGGAAAAAATAATGATATAAATATCATTATACTCCAAAAATAAATTATAAAATTAATATATTTTTTATTATCTTTTATAAAATTTAGTATTTCATTTTCATTTCTAACAAAATAAAATATATACATAAGAAAAAACGGAAAATATACTACCATATTTACATTAAAAAAATCTAACCTACAAATGAAACAATTTATTATTATTCCTATTAATGCATATCCATAAAAAATAGTTTCCTTTTTAGTTATTCCATATAAAGAATAAAATAATATGAACATAACAAAACAACATATAGTAAAAAGTATATTTAATGGTTCTAAATATACTTTTAATGTAGATGATATTGGAAAAAATAGTATAATATACATTATTATACTATTTATATTAAAAATTTTTATACCTTTTTTTTCATTAATATCTACCATATTATTCATCCTTATTATCAATAAAAATGCTATCTAATTTATTTACTGTCATATTATTTATATTTCTCATATTAATTTTATATGTTAATTTATGCACCGATGATTTTTCTTTTATTATTTCTATTTTATCTTTATCATATATTTTTTCTAATTCCCACATTAACATATGTTGGTCTATATGATTAATATAAATAACATTATCCCAATCTTCTTTATATTTATCTGTAACCATCCTGAAAAACATATGCAACAAAAAATATGCTTTTAAAAAATTATATTTCTTCCAATATAAATATAATAGATTTCTAGTTTCAAATAATAATTTATTATTTGTTTTTCCCGCATAAATAAACCAACTAGCCATATTTATCATCTCTTGATCCATCCAGCCATTACGATAAACAAAGAAATCTCTTTTTTCTACATATGATGGCAATTTCCCTGTTAAATAAGTTGTAGCATCTAACCATAAACCACCATAACGAATTAATAACTCTAATCTCAATAAATCAGATAAATGTGTATTAGTGATGATTCCCTTTTTCCATTTTTTTAATATAAAATCAGGAAACTTTACATATTCACTCATATTTTCTCTAGTAATAACTATTATTTCCCAATCTCTCAACCAATATTGAATAGACTTATAACATTCTTTTACTAGCTCTGGTGCATTTTCCATTCCTTGTAACCAACAAATCCATACTCTTTTCTTTTCCATAGGTATACCAACAGGAATTTCCATCTTTCCTATCTTGTTTTTAAAAGATTTTTTTACCCATGTATAACCTTTATACATACTAACTAAGCCAGCTAAATATTTGTCTGCAAAACCACTTATAATTAGAAATACAGCCATAATATCATCTATAACTGTTTTTTTCTTTATGCTTTCAATCAATAATTTTTTATATTTAGTTATTTTCATTTATTTTTCTCCTAATTTTCAATGCCTTACTAGGCTCAATAAGAAATAATGCTCCCCATTTTTTCTTTAAAATCTCATAAACTATAATTGGCACTATAAAACTAAAAACAATACCTACTAGTATATGTATACTAAATGTAAAAATACCCAATTTAAACATTATTATACGTATTCCAGCAGCAAAAATTGTATGCATTAAAAAAATAGGTAAAAAATATTTGCTTAATCTGCCGATAATATTTTCAAATTTATTCCATTTTTTTAATTGTACTAAACCTATTATAGCTATTACAAACAACCATCCTATAATCATTTGCCACAACATATCTTTATTTTCTTGTTGATAAAAAATAAAAGATAGTATAATTGCTATAAATAAAATAAAAGAAAAAATCATCTTATTTCTTCTACTTACACATAAAGAATAATTTGTCAACAACATTCCAAATAAAAACCAAGATGAATTCATTATTATCATTCTTATTGCATACGGCAATATTTTTATCAAACTAGGATTTATTATATATATATATTTTATAAATATAGAAAGTGCAAAAAATATACCTATATATCTTTTATTCTTAAATCGTGGCATCACACAAAATAAAAAGAACAACGCATATAAAAACCAATAAGGTGCGACCGGATTAAACAATATAGTATCAATTATTGGTGTTGCTTGATTATTAACCTCTGTTGAAAAAACAACCTTTAAAACTAAAGTAACTAAAGAAAAAAACACATATGGTATAATTAAATTTAGTCCTTTTGATTTTATTGTTTTTATATGGTCATCTATAATATTACCAGAAAAAGACTTCATCTGATAAAGATATCCACTACAAACAAAAAATAGAGGAACATGGAAAGTATATATTGTTTGTATTGGAAACCAATAATATATCGCATCTTTAGCATAATAATTTGATGACATCATCGACATATGTAAATGACCTAATACAACTAAAATGCATGCAAATATTTTAACTACATCCACCCATATTATTCGTTTACTAATATTATACACCTTATTAACTCCTCTTATTCATTATAATTTTAAATATCTTTCATCGCTCTTGCCATATCCTCAACAATACAAGGTTCTCTAAATCCCATTGATAACCAAGGCTCACTATATTTTCTAGCTTTTTTCTTTGTTTCTTCATATGAGCCTATTATTTTGGCAGGCACTCCAGCTACTACACTGCCACTTGGAACATCTTTGGTTACAATAGCACCAGCAGCTACTATACAATTATCTCCAATTGTAACACCAAAATTAATAATAGCATCAGCTCCAATATAAACATTATTTCCTATAATAATTTTTCCATATCTACAAAGATATTCATTACTATTTTCTTCATTATTAAAAACAGTATTAGCTATGCTATGCGTTATAAGACGAACCCCCGCAGAAATAGCTACATTATTATGAAAATGTACTAAAAATGGTTCTGCTGGTAAAATATTTGATTGATAATAACAATTTTCACCAACTTCAGCAAAAATTTTATTGCGCTTAATATATGCCATTTTTTTCCAACCATTTCGTATCATCAACATTCTTATTTGTCGATAATACCTTCTAAATCTATCATATACTAAATAAAATCTCATATTCTCATCCCTTTTTATAAGCTAACATACCTTTTATATTAAAAAGAATTCTTTCTAAAGTTAATTTTCTTCTATTAAACCAAATACTTTTTGCATAATACCTTATTTTATTTCGCTTACTCTTTTTACGTATTAAATCAGCTGTTATATCATAATATTTATCTGTTGTTTTATCTGCATATATTAAATATTGTTTATCACTATCATATTCTTTAATATCAAAAGTAGTAGGTCTACACCAATAATGAAGATACATATATTCTTCTGTTTTTATATCATTATTTTTATCTAAATAATGACGAATAAGTTGTCCCCTTTTCCATGTGAAAACTTGATACTTATTTTTATAATCCTCCGTAGATGGTAATAAATCTAAGAAAAATCCATAATCGTATTTTTTTAAATGAGCAAAATTCACTTCTTTATAATATTCTATGTTTAGTTTATTATATAATCTCTCCATAGCTACTTCATCAAAACAAAAACTTTTATCTATTGAAAATACTTCTTTATAGCCAACTTCATTGTATTCATCTTTAATTATTTTATGATATCTAGTATTCACTTCTACATTATTTTTATATAATGTAGAATGACCTTGATTTCCTATTTTATCAAATTTATCTAATATATCATCTGTAATAAATTTACGAATATCACCCCATACTAAATCTAAATCACAATGTCCCCAAAAATCATATTTTTTTAATTCTTGTTCAAAAATTTCTCCATAAGCTGGTCTAAAATCACAAAGTTTATATGGTCTTTCCAAACAAACTGGAAAATCATATAGATTTTGTATTCTTTTTTTCATATCATCAAAACTACAATATGTAACTTTGACATTTGATGGATAATTATATTTTGTATGATCATCTGTAAAAATTAACCAGTCTATTGTAGGATTGCAACTACAACTTAACAGCCAATACTGAAAATTTTTAGGAAATTTTCCAAAGTATGGCACAATATATGCTATTTTTTTCATAAAATAAACTCCTACCTACTTTACAAATTCAAACATTCTATATGTTTTTTTACTGATACTTCAATACTATATGATTTACTTTTTTCTAACAAATACTCTCTATAATCTTGATCATCATTTAATAATAATCTTTCAACACATTTATATAAATCATCTACATCATTTGGTTGAGCTAAATATTGAGGATATTCATCTGATAAAAACTCTACAGCAGCACCACTTCCCCACGTAGAAACAATTGGTACACCAAATGAAGCGGCTTCATTTATAACTAATCCCCAGCATTCTTGTCTTGTTGGTAATAACAACATCTTACATTTTTTATATTCTTCTTCTAATTTTTCTTTTGATAAAAAAGGTATACATATTACATTATTTAATTTTGATACATCTTCCATTTTTTCAAATAAAGCTGTTCTTTTTCCCATACCAACAAACTTATACCTTATATTTTTATTCAATTTAGCAACTTCTAATGCAATATCCATTCCCTTATAATTAAAATATTGACCAATTACTAAAATTTCATTACTTTGAGTTTTATCTAATATAGAATTTGCATGATTTTTTATTTCCTCATTTGTAAGAGAACTAAAATAATATACTATAATCTTCTCCTTATTAAATACTATTTTTTCTAATGATTTAGCCGCTTTTTCTCCTGCTACTAAATATTTTTTTGCTCCACTTAAAAAATATTTTTTTATTTTATTTTTAAAAGTATCTTTATTTATAAAAATTTCTCCATCAATATTTAAAATATAAGGTTTTCTTAATATGTTCATGATCATTATAGCAAACATTTGAACAGGACTATTATAACATCCTATAATTACATCATCATATTTTTTTAATATAAATTTCAATATCTTAAAAGAAAAACTATTTTCATTTTTTATTTTTATACCATCTAAATATAGTGCTTTATAATTTATTTGCTCACTACTAGACCATGAACCATCTCTGTTACTAGATTTGCTTCGCTCATACAATACTGTTAAATCACAATACTTTGCTAATTCATTAAAAAATTTTACTCTATATGGAACTTCTATGTTTGTTATATATAATATTTTTTTCATTCTTATACCTTTACTTTTTCATTTGAGCTTTTATATCATCATCTACTATTTGCTCTCCTGTTTTATATTTTAATTGTTTTCTACTCATTTCACTTAATCCATCATTTATTACAGCATTCATATCACAAGTAGAGCATCTATCTAGTTCTTCTTTTGTTACTTTACCATTTTCATAGTCTCTAACTATTGGTAATTCATACATACTATATTTTTTGCTTTTCCAAAAATATAAGAATTTATGCTTTATAACCCACCATAAAGGTGTTTTTATATATTTATGCATAGCTGGTGATACAGAACCTATCATCCAACAATTTCTATTACAACCACGTACTTTTTTTCTAACTAATTCAGCTTCTTTGCTATTCCAAAGTTCATCCCAACTTTGTTTATTCAAATTTCCCATAACTTCTTTATCTTTCGTCCCATTACAAGGCATTACATCACCATAAGGATCAATAAAAAATGTGTCAAAACTCATATCACATGGTAATAGTCTTTTTTGTCCATAAATATAGTTTATTAACCCATGATTAAAATACGCTCTAAACCATTTTTTAGGACTACTGGATTTTAACAATTCATTTACAAGATTTTCAAAATTTTTAGCTACCATTGGTCTATCATGAATAATATTTTTGGCTTCTACAAAATAAAAACTATTATGTAAAGAAGCTGTAGCAAATTCCATCCCCATTTCATTAGATAATTGATATAAAGGTACTAAATCAGGAGCATTTTTATCTTGAACAGTCATACCAAATCCAACATCTTTCATACCCATATCTACTAATTTTTTTAATGTACTATATCCTCTTTGGAAACCATTTTCCAATCCACGAATTTCATTATTTGTTTTTTCCAAACCTTCTATAGAAATACGTATACCAATATTAGGAAATTCTTTACAAAGGTCCACTATACGTTCTGTAAAAAATCCATTTGTAGATATAACAATTCTATCACTTTTTTTATACAATTCGCGGACAATTTCTTTTAAATCTGTACGAATAAATGGTTCTCCCCCTGTAATATTTGTAAAATACATTCTAGGTAATTTTTTTATTGTCTCTATACTAATTTCTTCTTCTGGTTTTGATGGTGCTTTATATCGATTGCACATAGAACAACGTGCATTACAACGATATGTAACAATTACTGTACCATTTAATTTTTTACTCATTTAAATTCTTCCCTTCATTTTAAAACAACTTTATTTCCCAAATTAAAATATAATTCTATTTTTGATATAAACTTCTTCATTACAACTGAAAAAACTATTGCACCTATTAATACTAATACACTTGTGATAATATATGAAATATATCTATTATTTGTCATATGTGCTAAATTCAGTTTTTCTACTATACGATATATCATCATATGCGATAAATATATTTCCATACTAATACCACTAAGAAATTTCGTTAATTTATTTTTTAATATACTTCTCCCCATATTTCTTCTTAATGAATAAATTATTAACATCACACAAAGTGGCAATAATGTATATATATAATTACCATATTCAAAAAATATAGCTGATAATATTATTATAATAAATCCTATTATCCAATAATATTTTTCAACAATTTTCTCTAAGCTATCTTTATATTTAAATATCAATCCACCAGCTAAAAGATAAGCTGAACAATATATTATATTAGATCTAAAATCAAAATTATTAACTATATGATCACTATCAAAAAAATATATAGTACATAAAATATTAAAAATAACAGCTAATATAAAAGATATCCATGCTCTAGTATTATTTGATATTAAATAACAAAAAAAAGGAAATATCATATAAAACACAAATATTAATCCTATGAACCAACCTACTCCTATAACAGTAATATGTGCATTTGGTAATAAACCAAAACATAGAGTTAAATTAGCAAATAATTCATAAAAAGCCGCTTTATTAGGTGATACTATCACATCTAATATACAAAGAATCGCAAAAAAAGGGAAAATACGTAAAAATCTTTTATTATAAAAAGACTCTATTGTGATACTTCTTTCTTTTATTTTTTGATAATATCCACAACACATAGAAAAAGCACTTATCATCATAAATAAAAATACTAATTCTCCCATAGAGCTTATGATTTTTTCACTTACAAATCCTGGTATATTATACCCGCCATTTGCTTTTATATGCATTAATGCTATACCAATAGCTGCATATGCTCTTAATCCATCTAGTTGATAATATTTATTATCCAATTTAATTATTTTTTCTTTCATAAATCTATACCTTATTTATAAAAATTTATTATTTTTGTATAATATTCTTCTAATGTATCAAATTTTACATTTCTACAATTTTCACTATACATACTTAATAAATTTTCATTTTCCCATAAATATTTTATTTTATTTTCCAAATCCTCCGTATTCCCACTTTCAAATAAAAGTCCTGTTTTATTATCATCAATTAATTCTGGTATTCCACCTATATTAGCCCCTAATACAGGTGTTCCATATAATTGCGATTCCATAACAGAAAACGGACAGTTTTCATACCACTCCGAAGGATATATTGAAAATTTTGCTTCCTGTATTAACCTTTTTAAATCATCACCACTTTGAAATCCTACATTCTTTATATTTCCTACTTCATTTATCTCTTTTTCTAATGGTCCATTTCCAGCGAAAATAAAATTAATATCTTTTAATTGGCTACAAACTTTTATCAAAGTTTTTATTCCTTTTTCTTGAGAATATCTACCAAAATATAATACGTAATTTTTTTTCTTACATTTTTGCCATGATATTCTATCTATAAAATTATGCATTGCTATTGTTTTTTTTGCTAATATAGGATTTAAATCTAATTTTTTCTTCATAAATTGTGAACAACATATTATTCTATCAATATTTTTATATACTTTATTATAGTTCCAAAAATATGCTTCCAACATTCCTATAAAGCTTTTCATTGTAGAACCATGGATACATTTATTTTTTAAACATTTTTTAAAGTTTCCTATTAAACATTCTTCACAGTTTTTTCTTAAATTAGGATTATATAACATATGGTTTGGACAAATAATTTGATAATCATGTGCTGTAAAAATAATTTTACATGTATGATTTGATTTTTTTTCCCATTCTTTTATTCCAAGTATAATACTTGGCGTAAGTTGATAATTAAAATTATTTAAATGGACAACATCCGGTTGAAAATTTTCTAATACCTGTTTTATTTTCTGTTTAGCTTCTTTACTATAAATAGTTTTTAATGCATATGTTACTTTAGAAAAAATTGTAGCATTGTGAAAATCCATATCTGAAGTATATACGTCTATATCATTACCTACACATCTGCCTTGATGTTCCATACCAAAATATTGAACGTCATGCCCTTTAAGTTTTAAATATTTTCCTAATTTAAAAATATATGTTTCTGATCCGCCATTTGGATATAAAAATTTATTGACCATTAATATTTTCATAATATTATCCTCAATTCATTTTATTTTTTTACGCCATATATCTCTAATGTCTTTTTTACTACATCATCCCAATTATATTTTTTACAGATAAATTCACTTGCTGTTTTTTTATAATATTCCACTAATGATTTATTATCTATTAGTTTTTGTAATTTATTTTTTAAATCTTCTACATTACTTTTTTCAAATATTACAGCTTTATCTTCAACAACATCTTTGCATTCAGATATATTTGATACTAAACAACAATTTCCATAACTCATTGCTTCTAACAAGCTTAGTGGCATTCCCTCTAAATCGGATGGCAATACATAAACATATGCATTGCTATATAATTCTTCTAAAATTTCTCCATCTATAAATCCTGTAAAAATTATTCTTTGATCTTCATTTGCCATATTTTTTAATTGATGCATAAAATCATTTGTATCACTACTTCCACCAGCAATTACTAATTTTTTATCTGTTTTTATGGATTTAAAAGCTTCTATTAAATATTTAATTCCTTTTTCTGGAACTAATCTTCCTAAAAATAAAATATATTTATTTTTCTCTAAAGCATATTTTTCTTTAATGACATTAACCGGTTTTATACAAGGTTTATTTACGCCATTAGGGATCATCACTGTTTCTCTATTATATTTATCTTTAAAATATTGTTTAACCTCATTACTTAAAACAATTATTTCATCTGCATATTTTGCTGCATTTTTCTCTCCCATCATTATATAACAACGAGCAAATTTACCCCATTTTGCTCGTTGATGATCTAATCCATGTATTGTAACAATCACTCTTTTTCCGAAAAGTTTAGGTAACCAACACATAAAACTTGGTCCTTCAGCATGAAAATGCACTATATCATACTTTCCTAAAGCTGCATAAATAGAAGAAAAAAAACTTGCAGAAACAGCAGCTAATCCTTTTTTATCTATAGTAAATACATTCTTTAATCTTATACCTTTATAATTATTTAATCTTTCTTTATCATATTTTTTTCCACTCACATGATGACCAGTTCGATTATAACAAGTAACATTATAACCTAAATTAACTAAACGCGAACTTAACTCTTCAACAACTACTTCAACTCCACCTTCTCTAGAAGGCACCCTTTTATGTCCTATCATAGCAATATTTATAACATCTTTATTATTTTTCATAATTCCACCTATAAAAATCAAACTGCCCCTTTACTATAAAATACTGCTTTTATTGTTTTTACCAATAATACAATATCAATCCATACAGACCAATTACGTATATACCAATCATCCATTTTCAATCGACCTTCAAAAGTTACATCAGAACGACCATTTACTTGCCAATAACCTGTTATTCCTGGTACAGTAGAAATAATTATTTTGTAAAAATCTCCCATCATATTCTTTTCACGTGGTAAATATGGTCTAGGACCTACAAGACTCATTTCGCCTTTTAATACATTAAGAATTTGTGGTAATTCATCGAGACTAGTTCTACGCATAATTTTCCCTGCTTTTGTAACACGAGGATCATAATCATGAAGTTTCTGAAATTCATCCCATTCTTTTTTAGCTTCTGGATTTTTAGATAAATAATCTTTCAATAATTCATCTCCATTTATATGCATAGAACGAAATTTATAACAAGTAAACTCCTTGCCATTTTTTCCAATACGCTTAGCATTATAAAAAATAGGACCTTTAGAATCCGACTTAACCCAAATGCAACAAATAAATAATATTGGCATTATTGGTATTAGAAGTATAATCCCAATTACATAATCAAACATAAATTTAATAAATTTATTTATTTTCCTTGCTAAATTATTACGAATATGAATTAACATAAATTTTTCATTTAAAAAAGTTTCCACATCTATACTATTCATTGGAATATCTGATATATTCGGTATAATACATACATTTTTTACTAAAGGCTGTACTCTTCTCACTATTTCTTTCATCTTATCTTTATCTTCTGTTGATAAAGCTACTAATACGCTGTTTATACCTGTTTTATTTATAATATCTTCTATTTTATTAAAATTTCCTAATATCCTATAATTTTTTAGCTTATCAATAGGTTTATTATTACTAATTAAGCCTATTACTCTATATGTTCCCATTTCAATATCATTATTAATATTTTTAACAAATACCTCTACAGCCTCTTCTCCACCTATTATTAACAATGGTATTCTAAAATAATCATATTTATTTAATACTTTTTTTAAACAAAATCTCATTCCTATTAAACAAAAAAAACTAAATATCCATAAACTAAAGAAAAATATCACACTATGATTTAACTCAATTCGAAAATATATCAAATAAATAGCCATTATACTATATATTGAACTATAAAATAATCTTTCAATACGTTTCCAAAAAAGAATATTTTGACTATATAATTTAGCACTGGCAATAAAAAAAACATATGTAAATGGAATGATTACGAATATATCTATTTTTGTCAAAGACACCTCACTAATAACTATGGATAAACTCTGTGCTATTATAATTGCTACATAATCATTTATTAGAGATAAAATAGACCAAATCATTCTTATATCATTTCTAAAAATTTTTATTTTCATCATTCTATCTCCTATTTTTACTAATTTTTTTATTTTAAAATTAACTATTTTGTAGAAAAATATATTTTTCTACAAAATAGTTAATTTTTCACTTCATTCTTTATTTGAAAATATTATTTATATTTTATTTCTTGAAAAGGATATATACATTACATATGCCATAGACAAAAGTATACCTACACTAAATCCAATCAAAATATATATTTTCTTATCTGGTTTTTCTGGACTATTTATTGATGGTAAATTAGCCTCATCAACAATTTGTATATCTACTGCATTTATTGCTCCTTGAATATTAGCTTGTTCCTTAGATTTTAATAAATTATTATACAGAACAGTTTTATTTTCTTTATCTCTTAAAAGTCTAATATATTCAACACTATCAGCAGATAATGTATCTACCTGACTTTCTAATTCATTTCTCTTACTTTTCAAAGTCTCTAAAGAAGCATTCGCTACAGAAATATCTACTTCAGCTAAAGATTTTGCCTGTAATAAAGCACCTTGTGCTGCTGTTACAGTATAACTTTGAGAATTAACAGCTCTTGTCACTTCATCATTTAAAGAACTCATTAATTTGTCCAATTCTTGTTTACAACGTATAACATCTGGATGTTCATTTGTATATCTTTGTTCTAATCCAACCAATTCTACACGTTTATTAACAATGTCATTTCTCAATTTACCAATATTTTCATCATCAGATACTTGATATTCTAAAAGAGAACTATTTTGTTCTTGTAGTTGACCTGATACATCACTTAATTTAGCACTATTAGCTTCTAATTGTGCTTGTAATTGTGCAATATTATCATCATATGCGCCTAATTGCTTAATCAAAACATTTGTCTGTTCAGTAGGCTCATATATTTTATGTTCTCTTTGATATTCATTTAACTTATTTTCAGCTGCTTCCATATCTTTTTTAGTTTCTTCTGTACGTTTATTTAAAAAATCTGATAAATACGCATTATCACTTTGATTAAACTCTGATATCATAGAAATAAAACTATCTGTTACAGCTTGTGAAATATATTGTGCTTCTTCTGGTGTACTGCCATAAGCATTTATATTAATCAAATCTGTTTTACTTTCATTAGAAATATTTAAATTTGATTTAATAAAACCCTCAACTGTTATATTTTCTTTTTTATCTTCCGCAATATCCAAATTATCAATTACAGGTTGTATTACTCTTCTTGATTTTATAAGTTCTATATAACTTACTGTTGGATCAATATTTGTTTGTCCTGTACTAATTCCCATATCAGCAGCCATATCCAACAAATTAGATATAGCTGCCATATTTTTATTAACAGCATTTATACGTATTAATGTATTAGATTTATACACTTTAGGTACTAAAAATGATATTATTGTTGCAATAATTGTACAAACTATAATTATTGCCAACAAAATAATAAATTTTTCTTTTATTATATTTTTTATTTGATTAAGATCTACTGTTATTTCTTCATTTCCCTTATTCATTATATATTCTCCTTAAATTAATCAATAATTGCTCGATAAGTATTATACACATTAAGCAAAGGTAAAATATCTTGATGAAAATCAATTTTATTAGATTTAGGTATATAGAGTATATCTCCATCCTCTAAAGCAAAATTTTGACTGACATCTCTTTTTTCTATATAATCCTTGATATTTGCTTCTTTCACATACATAACACCATCAATAATACGAATAGCTTGTACTTTTTTGATACGACCATAAGTTGTCACCCAGCCTGCTTTAGAGATAGCAGAAGTGATGTTCATATCATCAGAGGCTAACTCTACAGTCCCTGGATTATTTACTTCACCTAATACTTGCACTTTTCTAGGTCCATAAGAATTTACGATCACTGACATATCTGGAATCTTTATGTATTTACCAAATTTGGCAGTCAAAACTTGTTTTGCTTCTTCTATCGTAAGTCCTGCCAATTTCACTGAACCAGCATATGGCAAATTGACATAACCATCTGTGCCGATCATGATATTATCTAAACCTTGTGCATCTTTGAACCCTATAATCTTAACTGATATAGTATCGTATTTATACAAACGATAGTAATCATTAAAATCCTCTAATGATTTTAGTGCTGCAGGTTTAAATACACTCATATCAGATGAATCTAATATTACTTCACCATTTTCTCCTACATATTGTTGTGATTTTTCTATAACTTGTGAATCATATTTTTCACCATAATTATTACTTTTTGGTGTAGCCCAAGCAGTTGTAGCTAGAATAGATAATATTGATGTTGTTACTATAACTGTTTTATATTTCCTCATACTATGTCCTCCATATTAATGAAAACATTCTCCTAAATAATATAAAAAGAAGTATATGTTTTCTTAGAAATTTATATTATTTAAACTTAATATATTAATTTTAATTTAACCATACGTCTATTTACTAGTCAAGTAAAAACACTTTAAAATAAAAGATGAATTGTCAATCCAAGTGCGACACTTCTTTTTTTTTATTGCTTTTAGCATTGATGATGCTGTTCTATCTTTTATTTTTATTGCCACATAAAATCTTGTTTTTCTTTCCACAAACGTTGCTAAACAAGCTTTAGCTTTTCCTCTACTAGATACTATGGTATCTAACTCCCAATGTCCAAAAGTTTTTCTA
>OGFB01000260.1_pt1 | contig 32297 bp, 21 predicted proteins | sample 1570801 | NCBI WGS metagenome assembly OGFB01 (sample SAMEA2581969, study PRJEB24529) | metagenome | biome: Human gut stool | place: China | collected 2011 | reverse complement strand
TTATCTTCAAAATAGAACTTATCAGTTTAGGTAACAAATAATTAAATGAAGAAAATAATTTTAGCAGCACTCGCCATTCTGGTGAGTGCTTCTTTCAATACGGCAGACGCTGCCGCAAAGAAGAAGAAAGACAAGAAGGCCGTAGAGGAGCCTGCAAAGATTAGTCTGATAACCAAGTCTGACTCGCTCAGCTATTCAGCCGGCATGGTGCGCACCGACGGTCTTGTGCCCTACCTTAAGCAGGGCTTCGGCGTTGACACAGCCTACATGGCCGACTTCATCAAGGGATATGAAGACGCCGTGGCAAGGGGCATCGACGAAAAGACAAAGGCATACTTTGCCGGAGAGCAGATAGCCCTGATGGTAAGCCAGCGCATGCTGCCCTTCCTGAAGGACGAGTTCAAGGGCCAGAGCGACTCTATCAGCGAGGCACTCTTCAACAAGGGATTTGTCAGCGCGCAGAAGAAAGACTACACGCTGATGACAGACTCTGCTGCAAAAGACTATTTCGACAAGGCCTTCAAGCAGGCTGTCGACGCGCGCAACGAGGCCACACGCAAGGCCGGCGAAGACTTCCTGGCTGCCAACAAGACCAAGGAAGGCGTGGTTACGCTTCCCAGCGGACTTCAGTATAAGGTGCTCGTAAAGGGCAACGGAGAGATTCCTTCAGTAGACGACGAAGTAACCGTGAAGTATGAAGGACGACTGATAGACGGCACTGTGTTCGACAGCAGCTACAAGCGTCCCGGCGAAACAGCCAAGTTCCGCCCCAACCAGGTTATCAAGGGATGGACAGAGGCCCTCACAATGATGCCCGTTGGCAGCAAGTGGGAACTGTACATACCGCAGAATCTGGCCTACGGCGACCGCAAGGCAGGAGCCATCAATCCTTACAGCACGCTGATATTCACCGTCGAGATGGTTTCGGTAGAGAAGGCTAAGAAGCCCGAGGCCGAGGCTGCCGCAAAGGGTGCTGACAGCAAGAAGACAGCAGCGAAGACTGCCGCAAAGAAAACAGCCAAGACAAAGAAATAGTGTTCATTTGTCATAAAAAAGCATGGGAGACCGGCCAAGGTCTCCCTTTTTTATTTCATTCTGCATAAAATGCGCTATTTTTTATTTCAAAATGTTGTATAACTCATTTTTAATATGTAAATTTGCTCGCATCAAACATACTGGAAACCAAAAGAGAATATAACTTAAAAAATAAAACTAATAACATTATAAAATGGAAAAGATTGATAGTCTTGATAAAAAGATTTTGAGCATTCTGTCAAAGAATGCCAGAATTCCGTTTAAGGATGTAGCAGCAGAGTGCGGCGTATCGCGCGCAGCCATACATCAGCGTGTACAGCATCTTATCGAGAGTGGCGTCATCACAGGCAGCGGATTCGACGTAAATCCCAAAAGTCTTGGCTACACAACATGCACATACGTGGGCATAACGCTTGAGCGCGGAAACATGTATAAGTCGGTAGTTGAGCGCCTTGACCACATACCCGAAATCGTTGAGTGCCACTTCACCACTGGTCCTTACACCATGCTCGTAAAGCTCTACGCACGCGACAACGAACAGCTCATGGACCTGCTTAACAACCAGATGCAGGGCATCCCCGGCGTAGTTGCAACCGAAACCCTTATTTCTTTAGAGCAGAGCATCAAGAGAGAAGTGCCCGTTCCGCAGGGAGAAAGCAGATAGTGTGAGGCTGGAGCAATGAAATCGTTTGATATTCAGAGCAGTCTCGACGACATATACGCCCGTTATCCTGAGGCCACTCGCCAGCCGGTGATTGGTCTCACAGGCAATTTTGCCGACGGCGACGCGCGTCTGTGCGAGCAGTATTACATGTCCGTGGTGAGAGCCGGAGGCACACCAGTGATAATTCCGCCCGTTGCCGACAAGGACGTGATAATCAACACGCTCGACAAGATAGACGGACTGGTGCTCACCGGAGGCGGCGACATCAATCCGCTGTGGGCCGGCGAGGAGCCTTCGCCGCGCCTGCACGGCATCAACCACATGCGCGACAAGGCCGAGCTGCTGACCGTAAGGCTGGCATATAACCGCCAGATACCTATGCTCGGAATATGCCGTGGCATACAGACGCTCGTTACGGCCCTCGACGGCGAGGTTGACCAGGACATAGCCGAGAGCTTTGCCGCCGCACACGGGGCAGGCCGCGCTGCCGCGGCAGCAGGCCACAGCCTGATAAAGCACAGCCAGGACGCCGACCGGAGCGAGCCCACCCATACGGTGAGGATAAGCCGCGAGTCGGTGCTCTATTCGTTGTATAAGACGGAGACGCTTGCCGTCAACTCCATACACCATCAGGCCGTAAGGGCTTCAGGCAGGCGCTTCAGCGTCAGCGCAAAGGCACCCGACGGCGTGATCGAGGCCATAGAGAGCAGCGAGTTCAAGCCGTTTATCGGCGTGCAGTGGCATCCCGAGTGGCTCGGCGAGAGCGGACAGGTGCTGTTCAGATGGCTTGTAGACCGTGCACGCGACTTCTATACGGCCAAAGATCTTCACCGCCGCATGCTTACGCTCGACACCCATTGCGACACGCCTATGTTCTTTCCGCAGGGCATACACTTCGATCAGCGCGACCCGCGCATTCTCGTCGACATGCACAAGATGGCCGAAGGACATCAGGACGCTGTCATCATGGCGGCATATCTGCCACAGCCTAAGCTCGGCGAGACCTTCTCGTCGAAGGTGGCGTTTAAGGTTGACGGGCCGCTTCAGTATGCCGACCTTATCTTCGACAAGATAGAGGAGATAGTAAACGCCAACAACCGCTACCTGAGCATAGCGCGCACGCCTTCCGACCTGTATGAAGACAAGCGCAAGGGGCGCCGCTCCATAATGCTCGGCATAGAGAACGGACTGGCGCTTAACCACGACATATCCAACGTAAGATATTTCGCAAGGCGCGGCGTTGTCTACATCACGCTCTGTCACAACGGTGACAACGACATCTGCGACAGTGCCCGCGGCTGCAACACTCATGGCGGAGTGAGCCGCTTTGGCGAGCAGGTCATTAAGGAGATGAACCGCTGCGGCATAATGGTAGACCTCAGTCATGCCGGCGAAAAGAGTTTCTACGACGCGCTTAGCATAAGCAGCAAGCCCATAGTGTGCAGCCACAGCAACTGCAAAGCGCTGTGCGACGTGCCGCGCAACCTTACCGACGACCAGCTCAGGGCTCTTGCCAAGCATGGCGGAGTGGCCCACATCACGCTCTATCACGGCTTTCTGCGCAACGACAGTCAGGAGGCCACGGTCATGGATGCCATAGCTCATCTTGAGCATGCCATCAGCATTATGGGCATAGAGCACGTAGGACTAGGCACCGACTTCGACGGCGACGGAGGCATAAGAGGCCTGGCAGACTCGTCGGAGCTTATCAACTTCACCCTGCATCTTCTGCGCCGCAGGTACAGCGAGCGCGACATCGCCCGCATCTGGGGCGGCAACTGGCTCAGGGTCATGGCTCAGGTGCAGCAGACAAAGATGTTTTAAAGAAGGGAAGTGTTATGCCGAATCTACATCGACAATGTAGCAGTGCAGATTTAACATATCAGTACCACACTTCTGGGATATTATATTAATGGTCTTGGGGGACTGGAGACCACAAATTAAAAAATAATATTATGAAAACTTTTATCAAGAAAGCTGCATTGATATTTGTATTGATGTTTATTGCAGCAGCGCAAAACGCAAAGGCAGAAAGTACTGTTTATTTCTTTGTAGACTTTAAGTTCTGGAACAGTGAATATCAGTTTACATTGAATGGTAAGAAGGCTTTCTCTTTGGTTCCGGAAGGAAAAGTTATAAACAAAACAGCCGGAACCACGATGTATAACAAGGTCATGCGCAAGGTAGTGTTCAAAAATTCCAACAGTTATGTCGTGGCTGTTGACTGCCCTTCTGCCCGTGGAACATATCATGCAGAAATGAATCTTAATCTTGAGGATGGTGAGACTTATTATGTAATTATAAACGCTTCGATGAAACGTACTTTCTATATTGAAAGTCTTGACGAAAAAGACGGTGCTAAACTTCTTAAAAAAGCGTTGAAGGATGATAAGTATACAAAGAACAAAGATTTTGTTTACAATGGCAAGTAAGTTGTTTGCCATTATGGCCTTATTCCTGAGTATTTGTGCCACGGCCAATGCTCAAGAAATTTCAGATATCCTCTTTGGTCAGAACAACAAGGAAGATTATATGGGCCAGTATAACTACAATGGCAAGCGTAAAAACGGGTTTGGCATTGAACGTTATAAGAATGGAGCTGTCTATATAGGCGATTTTGTCGAGAATGAGATTTCCGGGCGCGGCATGCTTATTTCGCTGAAAAAGGGTATATCCAATGTTGACGGAGCTTTTGTCTACGTCGGCAACTGGCGCGAAGGAAAGAAAAGTGGCCGCGGAGTTTGTTATGACGCTTCGGGAAAAGTTGTTTATAGCGGTAAGTTTGTGAATGATAAGCCTTCTGAATCATCTTCAGCCGATGGTAAAAACCGTTTCTTTGTTATTAAGGATATTGGCAAGAATCTTTATCTCGGAGAAATGTCAGGCAACAGGCAAGACGGTTTCGGCCTGACTTTAAACGAGAGCGGTGAGATTGTCTACGGCTCCATGAAGAACGGAGTCCGTCAGGGCATCGGCATGGTGTTCTATTCGCCTGAAGTATGGGAGGTTGGACGTTGGACCGACGGAAAGTTCTCGGCCATTAAGAATTCACAGAAGGCAAATGCTGATATTGCGTCGTTCCGTGCTTCAAACAAGGAGCAAAACAGAATAATGCGTGAACAGTTGTTTGCTGCGGCAGAGAATTTTGCACAGGCCGGCCTCACAGTAACCACCATGGTCAACGAAATCAAGGGTGGCGGTGCTTCTTCCGGAGACGGAGGCGATGAGGCTGTAGACGGCAGCGTTCCTTCCGGCAAGAGCAAAAGCTACTATCAGGCACAATACGACAAATGGGAGTCGAAGGCGCGTAACACTTACAATGACAGAGTGCGTCATAAAGTTAATGCAAAGACAGTAGGTGACGGAAGGGTTGCCACGTCGGACGCAAAATTGTTAAGACAGTATCAGAAAGCTATGCGACAAGTGAGACTTCAGGCTCAGAAAGAAGGTTTCAGCATTCCTCAGTCTGAGTACGAAACTGCCTCTTTTTAATTTAAAACATATATGATGAGTGTATTGAAATATTCTTTATTGTTATCTGCTTTTATGCTTCTGGCATCTTGTGGAGGCAACAAGAAGGCGGCTTCTGATGCCGATATGGCTGCTCAACAGCCGGTTGGTCCTTCGTTTAATGCCGATTCGGCCTATGCTTACTGCAAGGCTCAGTGTGATTTCGGACCGCGCACGATGAACAGCGAGGCGCACGACAAGTGCGGCGAGTGGATTATGGGCAAGTTCCGTCAGTATGGCCTTACGGTGATACCGCAGAACGTTACGCTCACCGGTTTCGACGGCACTCCGCTCAAATGTACCAACATCGTGGCGAGCTACCGTCCGGAGCTTACCACCCGTATCCTGTTATGTGCCCACTGGGACAGCCGTCCGTGGGCCGACAACGACCTAGACTCGGCCAACTGGCGCAAGCCTGTGATGGGTGCCAACGACGGTGCCAGCGGTGTGGCTGTGATGCTTGAGATAGCGCGTCTGCTGGCAAGCGACACGACGAAACTTAATCTTGGCATCGACTTTGTGTGCTTTGACGCCGAAGACCGCGGCGTGCCGCGCTGGAGCACAGTTCCAGACAATGGCGACTCGTGGGCTTTGGGTGCGCAGCATTGGGCTGCCAATCCGCATAAACCGGGATATGAGGCACGTTTCGGCATCCTGCTCGACATGGTAGGAGGCCAAGGCTCGAAGTTCTCTCAGGAAGGATTGTCAAAGCAGTATGCCCAAGGTATTGTCGACAAGGTTTGGGCTGCGGCAGAGGCAGTGGGTTTTGGCAGCTATTTCCCGTCGACAGACGGCGTGATGGTTACTGACGACCATGTGCCTGTGAATGATGTGGCAAAGATTCCTACGATAGACATCGTTCCTTATTATCCCGACTGCCAGCAGAGCAGCTTCGGTCCTACATGGCACACAATCAACGACACGATGGAATATATCGACAAGAACACTCTTCAGGCCGTAGGCCAGACGGTTATTCAGGTGCTTTATTCAGAGAAACCATAAGACAGTAATATAATAATAAAATAGGCACGGCCATGCGGCTGTGCCTATTTTATTGTGGGGATGAGGATAATGGGAGAGATGGGACTTATAAGAGCCATGAGTCATATTAATCTCATAAGTCCCATAGCTCCCGTTATTCCAATTAATTTTATAAGTCTCATTTTTCCCATTAGTCGCATTCTTAATTACAGCTGCCCCGACTCAACCATGAGCACTACGCGCTCTGTCAGGCGGTCGGTCTTTTCGGGGTCATATTTCTTTGTCAGACTGGCGCCGAAAGCCCAGGCGAAGGCCTGATAGAAGCCTGCCCTTATGGGGCTGATGAACGAGCGTATAAGGTCGTAGGCCGATGAGTTGCACTCGCGATAGACTAGCTTTATGAGCAGCTTGCCCTGCGAGTACGACAGCTTCTTCATTCTTGGCGTGTATCTCTTCTTGATGTCTTCCTCCACGCGCTTCATGTGCTCGTCGCGCGCCTTCTTGTTGGGCAGCGTCTGCAGATATTCGTAAGTCTCGATGATAACCCTGTTCACCTCCTTGGCTATGGGCAGCACCTTCTTTACGTTATACACCAGACGGTTGTAGGCGGCGCGCTGCTTGGCGTTCTTGAACACCGGCTGCGGGTATACATACACGTTGTTTAGCTCAACATACTGTATGCTGTCGCCGTCAATAAGCACCTTGCCAACCTTCACCATAGGCACAAACGTAGGGTTGTCCATGTCAACCTCGTTGTCCTCGGGGTTGTCGCCTTTCTTGTCCTGTGCCGTAGCCGTGGCCGCGAGCATCAGTGCCATCAGAGCCGTTATGAATATTCTAAGTCTTGTCACGGTTGCAAAAATAGTTATTTTATGCAAGTTGCCGAAGTTATGTTAGTTAAAGAAGTTTTCCGGCAGTTAAAAAAACAGGGCAGACATATCGCTTTTACTGCGGTATGCCTGCCCTGACTGTCTTATTGTCTTGTCACCATCTTTCTTGAAACAGCCATGAGCGCCACGTAGAGCAGCGCGCCGCTCACCAGTCCGGCTAGTGCGTCTATGGCATAATGGGCCTGGATGTAGACCGTGGCGAGGCACAGCAGGACGTAGAAGGGCAGCAGGACGTAGAGCAGGCGGCGGTTGCCGCTGTGCCATACGAGCAGCATCAGCACGGTGCTTATGCCCACATGGCTGCTCGGGAAGGCTGCCGTGGGCCTTTCGCCGGCCGCCTTGGCGTCTTCAACAAAGTGATAGAATATGCCGTCCTTGTATCCGGGACTGGGCAGACAGTCCTGATAATAGTTGAAATAGTCGTGAACGTTGGGGAACACGCCGTTGGCTATATTGGTCAGTCCGGCAGCCTTGTAGTAGAACGTAGGGCCTGTTACGGGCACGAGAACGAACACCACATAATAGATGAAGAAGGCCGTGAGCACCACGAACGAGGCACGCTCGAACTCGTGGTAGCGGAAGGCGAAGTAATAGAGCACCACGAGCGCTATCATCGGATAGTAGGAGGCGTAGCCCATGTCCATAAGCTCGCTCACCACGGGCCACGGCATGGCCTTGCAGAACAGCAGGGCCGGCTGGCAGCCGAACATGTCCTGCTCCCATTGGGCAAACACGTGGTCGAGGTTGGGCAGCATGCGGTTGATCTCGTAGGTGTCGGGATACCACCAGCCCAGCAGCGCCATCTGCACCACCACGCGTGCCAGTCGTGTAAGCCGGCACGGCAGCATGCGGTAGACGCCCCACAGCGCCACCGTGATGACGGCAATGCGTATGCGCCCCCATATCATGGCGTCGGGGTTGGCCGCCTTGGTGTATGTGAAGAACACTATGAGCAGTGTGAGCACGAGATATGCCAGCACCACCCACTCGAGGGCAAACAGCCCCTTCTTGGGTTGCTTCTCTATTGTGAAAAGCTGCTTGATGAATTTTATCATTTTAAGAGATTGTTAGTGGTGGAAGAGGGGATGGGAGAGAGCGGGAGAGATGGGGAAAATGGGGCTGATTGGACTAATTGGACTTATGGGAGCCATGTGTCCCATTTCTCTCATCAGTCTCATTAATCTCATTAATCTCATTTTTCTCATTAGTCCCATTATTCTCATCTCTCCCATTATCCTTATAATTTCCTTTACAGCCATCCGTTGTCTTTATACCATTTTATTGTTGCCGCCACGCCGCGCTTCAGGTCGTATTGCGGCTTGTAGCCGAGCTCGTTTTCGGCCGGCTTGATGTCGCACATCCAGTTGCGCTGTTTCATTATGTTATACTTGTCGTTGTTCAGTGCCGATATCTTGCCCGTAATGCGGGCTGTCCATTCGCCGGCAAAGGATATCATGCGCAGCAGCCACAGGGGCGCCTTTATGCGCAGCAGCCAGGGATTGCCCAGCTCGTTGCTTATCAGGTCGCTGAACGTGCGCGACGAGTACACTCGGCCGTCGCTTATGAAGTATCTTGAACCTACGGTGCCGTGGTCGAGGGCAAGGAATACGGCCTGCACCACGTCCATGACATATATGAACGTAAGGTGCTGAGGCCTGTAGCCTACTGCGAAGTCAACATGCCTGCTTATGCTCTGCGCCATCATGAAGTAGTCTTTCTCGCGCGGGCCGTAGACGCCTGTGGGGCGCAGCACTATAAACGGAAATCCCTTTATGGCCTCGAGCCTTTGCTCGCTCTCCAGCTTGCTCTTGCCGTAGGCCGTGTCGGGGCATGCCTTGTCGGCTGCCGTTATCTCGGTGTGAGGCTCCTGCTCGCGCGCCGGACCCATCACGCTCAGGCTGCTCAGATATACAAAGCGCCTCAGCCCCGTGTTCTGTCTGCGCAGCGCCAGCGCCAGGTTGGCCGTGCCTTCGGTGTTCACCTTGAAGAAGTCGCTGCTGTGCAGGCATTTGGTTACGCCTGCCGCATGCACAACATAGTCAAACTGCTGTCCGCTCAGCTGCTTCTCCAGCTTGTCCAGGTTGCCCAGGTCGAGCTCTATAAAATGTATTCTGCTGTCGTTTAGATACTTCCTTGAGCTGCTTTTTCTTACGGCTGCCCATGTCTCGAATCCTCTTTTCAGCGCCTCCTCGACAATGAAGCTGCCTATGAATCCGCTTGCGCCCGTTATGAGTATTTTTTTCATTTATAGGATGTTGCTTCGATTTCAGGCCACAAAGTTACTAAAAAATCCGGCACAATTGCGCAAGTTGTTGTTATTAAAGTCTTTAAAACATACTTTTGTGGCTGTTTGGACATGCCGCCGCATGTTATAAAACATGAAAAAACGCAGGCTTTCGCATGTATTATTAAAATATTTCGTTAGTTTTGTCAGTGGTTGTGCAGATTGCGTGCAGTCTGTGTTGCCGATAATTTTAAATTAACGACAAACATTTAAAACCGAATGATTATGAAACCTTTAAATCTTTTTCTGGGCATAGCCTTTGCCTGTGCGGCCTTTGGCTGCAGTGCCAATTCATCCAAAAGCGATGCCGCCGCAGCAGCAGCCGACACTGTTGCAAACCGCTCTGAGGCCGTGATATCAACGATAATGGAGCGCCGCAGCATACGCAAGTATAAGCCGCAGCCGGTTAACCGCGACACGATGCAGATGATACTGAAGTGTGGCATCAACGCGCCCAACGGCATGAACAAGCAGTCGTGGGAGGTGCGCGTGGTTGACAATCCTGAGTTTATCGACGGCATTACGGCTATCTACAAGAAGTATAATCCAGAGGCAGCGGCTGATGCGTCGTTCAAGAATATGTTCCGCAATGCGCCCACCGTGGTGTTCATAGCCAACGACCCGTCGTATGACTGCTCGCAGATAGACTGCGGACTGCTTGGCGGCAACATGATTCTGGCAGCTCAGTCGATGGGCATAGGCTCGTGCTGCCTTGGCGGTCCGGCCCGCTTTATGCGCACGCCCGAGGCTGCCGAATATCTCAAGAAACTTGGTTTCAGCAAGGGCTACGAGCTGCTCTACTGCATAGCCTTCGGCTATCCCGATGAGGCTCCCGAGGCTAAGCCGAGAAATGAGGCTAAGGTGAAGTTTGTTGAATGATGTCTTTAGGAGATATTTATTTAGGAGTTAAGGAGTTAGGGGGAGTTAAGGAGTTAAGACAAATGCCTTGATTGTATTTTCAAGGCTTGTATGAGTCTCATTAGCTTTATCTGTCCCATTTCTCCCATAATTCCCATTCCATTAAATAAGGGGCTAAGGCGAAACGCCTTAGCCCCTTATTTAATGGGAGTGATGAGACTAATAGCCCACATTCCCACAAGACATATGTCTTGACTCTCTCTAACTGCTAAAATAATTACTTAACATACTCTGCGAAGTCTGTCAGATGCATGTCGCCCTTGCGCATCAGAGTGTCGTGCATGGCGAAGGCAGCTGTCAGGCAGTGGCGTGTCTGTCCCATCTTGGCAATCTTCAGATAGTCGCGCAGCAGCGGACGGTAGTCAGGATGAGCACAGTTCTCTATGATGAGGTGAGCACGCTCTATTGGGCTCTTGCCTCTCAGGTCGGCCACACCCTGCTCTGTGACGATGATGTTGACGTCGTGCTCAGAGTGATCCTGATGGCTTACCATCGGGACGATAGAGCAGATAAGACCGCCCTTGGCCGTTGACGGACATGTGAAGATGCTTATGTATGCGTTGCGCTCAAAGTCGCCGCTTCCGCCAATACCGTTCATCATCTTCGTTCCGCTGATGTGTGTAGAGTTGGCGTTGCCGTAGATGTCAACCTCGATGGCAGTGTTGATGGCAATGACGCCCAGTCGTCTGATAACCTCAGGCGAGTTTGAAATCTCGCTCGGACGCAGCGTCAGGTGCTGCTTGAAGTAGTCCATGTTGTCGTAGATCTGCTTCAGACATTCGTTAGACACTGTCAGCGAGCATGTAGACGCGTCCTTGATGCGTCCCTCGAGCATCATGCCCACCACGCTGTCCTGCAGCACCTCGGTGTAGATGTTGAAGTTAGGCACGCTCTCGTCGTGTCCCAGTGCGCCCAGTATGGCGTTGGCAGTGCTGCCCACGCCGCTCTGCAGCGGCAGGAACGACTGCGGAATGATGCCCCTCTTCATGTCGCTGATGAGGAACTGTGCCACGTTGTGTCCAATCTGGTCAGTTATCGGGTCGGCATCCTTGAAGGCTCTTGCCTCGTCGGCTATGTTACATTCTACAACGCCCACAATCTTCTTGGCGTCTATCTCTACATAGGGTGTGCCTATGCGGTCGTTCACGTGTGTGATAGGTATCGGCTGGCGGCACGGCGGGTCGAGCGGCTCGTATACGTCGTGTAGATATTTTGCCTCGGGGCTGTGGAATCTGTTAAGCTCCAGCACCACGTGCTTTGCCAGGCGTGCCACTGTGGGGCTGATGCCTCCGGCAGCTGTCAGGTAAGCCTTGCATGTGTCGGCGCCTTCCTCGATGTCGCACACCTCAATTATCGCCCAGTCAACTTCTCCCATAAAGCCGTAGCGCAGCTCCTGTGCCATGTGGCTCAGGTGGATGTCGTTGTAGGCTATCTCGCCTGCGTTTACGTGCTTGCGGAAGTCAGAGTTGGTGGTGTAGGGTGCGCGGTATTTTATAGCCTGCGCGTTCGACAGGTCGCCGTCGGTGCTCTGTCCTGTAGAGGCGCCGGTGAACAGTCCTACCTTAAACTCTCTGCCGGCCTCGTGCTCAGCCTGAGCTATCTTGGCCAGCTCCTTGGTTACGGCCTTGGCGGTGCCTGCGGGCGTAAATCCGCTCAGACCAATGTTCTCTCCGTTCTTAATCATTGCCGCAGCTTCGGCAGCAGTTATGCGTGTATAAGCCATGGTGAAAAAATTAAAAATTATGTCTTTATTCAGGTTAAACTTTTGGCAAAGTTACCTAAAATCAGCGGTAAAGCAAAATAAATGGCCTTATATTTTTCAGCTCGGCAAGTTAAATTATGTCATGCCCGATGTGCCGGGGCGCAAGTATGCGCGCCCGCGTGTACTTTATATTATGCATATATGTTTTGTTTGTCCCGTTTGTTCCGGCTGTTCTGTTCCGGCTGGTTTCATCTTGCATGCCTCTTCATTCATTTAATTAAGTATCACCACTTCGGGTGATTCCTCTTATGTTGCTGAATCCGTGGGTGGCACACCCATGGTTATCGATGTGCAGCCTTTCGGGCTCGTGGCGTGTGCGTTTTTTTGCGTTCTTGCTTCATTCGCTTTGATATTTCTTTTGTGTTAGAACTGCATACTTGCCGTCATACCTCTTCATGCGTTTTGGCTTGCTTGTATGCTTTTAAACATTTCCTTTTTCATGAGCTCTTGTGCCTTTTCATATTGTATATTCATATTTATGTCTTTCCTTTTCATGCGTTTTGTTCTAGATGCCGCAAGAGGATATGCAGCCCGTAGGGCTTCACTTCTGTAACCGGGTGTGGCGCAGCCTTGCTAAGCCACGCCCGAACTCCCCGATGCAGTGGCGACCTGCACCCGAAGCGGTGCTACTCTTATATTATCATGACATATTTTATAATTATAAAGATAAAAGCACAATAAAAGTCTGGCATGGGAGTTTCATAAATAATAAAGAAAAACATATTATTAAACACTCACATAAAGATTCAGGACACATGAGCTATTCAAAGATAATTATTCATTTCGTATTTGTTACCCATTTGCGGGGAAGAACTATATACATAGAACATGAGAAAGAGCTTTATGCTTATATACTGGGAATCGTGAAGAAACTCGGGGCCAGGCTGATACGTATTGGCGGTATGCCCGACCACGTACATATGATAACAGAGTTACCTACAAAGTTGTCGGTGGCAGAATTTGCACGTATAGTGAAGCAGAGTTCTAGTGTTTGGCTTAAGGGTAATGTGAATTTTCCGGAGTGGGACGGATGGGCCGACGGATATTCTGCATTTTCCTGTTCCGCAAATGAACTGAGTAGGGTTGTGGAATATGTGAGAGGACAAAAAGAACATCATAAAAAAGTGTCGCTGAGAGATGAATATATTAACTTCTTGAATTCAATGGGTATTGAATATGATGAGAAATATCTTCCTTTACATTGACAGTCATTATTAATTAAAAGTATCACCACTTCGGGTGATGCCTCTTTGGGGTGTCTGAATCCGTGGGTGTGCCACCCACGGTTACTGAGGTGCAGCCCTTCGGGCTCGTGGCGTGTGCGTTTTTTTGCGTTCTTGTTTCATTCGCTTTGATATTTCTTTAGTATTAGAGCTGCATACTTGCCGTCATACCTCTTCATGCGTTTTGGCTTGCTTGTATGCTTTTAAACATTTCCTTTTTCATGAGCTCTTGTGCCTTTTCATATTGTATATTCATATTTATGTCTTTCCTTTTCATGCGTTTTGTTCTAGATGCCGCAAGAGGATATGCAGCCCGTAGGGCTTCACTTCTGTAACCGGGTGTGGCGCAGCCTTGCGAAGCCACGCCCGGATTTCCCCTATTCGTGGTGATGTGCACCCGAAGTGGTGCTATTTTCGTGTTATCTTTATTCTTAATTATGAAGTATCACCGCTTCGGGTGATGCCTCTTTGGGGTGGTTGAATCCGTGGGTGTTCCACCCACGGTTACTGAAGTATAGCCCTTCGGGCTCGTGGTGTGCGTATTTTGGCGTTCTTGCTTCATTCGCTTTGCTGCTCCTTTTGTGTTAGAGCTGCATACTTATTGCAGTTCCTCTTCGTTGACCTTAGTCTGCTTATATGCGTTTAAACGGTTTTCTCTTCATGCGCTCTTGTGCTCTTTCATATTGTATATTCATATTTATGTCTTTCCTTTTCATGCGTTTTGTTCTAGATGCCGCAAGAGGATATGCAGCCCGTAGGGCTTCACTTCTGTAACCGGGTGTGGCGCAGCCTTGCGAAGCCACGCCCGGATTTCCCCTATTCGTGGTGATGTGCACCCGAAGTGGTGCTATTTTCGTGTTATCTTTATTCTTAATTATGAAGTATCACCGCTTCGGGTGATGTCTCTTTTTGGTAGTTGAATCCGTGGGTGTGCCACCCACGGTTACTGAAGTGCAGCTCCTCGGGCTCGTGGTGCGTGCGTCTTTTGGAGTTCTTGCTTCATTCGCTTTGCTGTTCCTTTCGTGTTAGAAGTGCATACTTGCCGTCATACCACTTCATTCGTTTTGGTTTGTTTGTATGCTTTTAAACGGTCTTCTCTTCATGCGCTCTTGTGTCCTTTCATATTGTATATGCATACTTACGGTTTCCTTTTCATGCTTTTTGTTCTGTATGCCGAAGAGGATATGCAGCCCGAAGGGCTAAACTTTCGTAACCGGGTGTGGCGTAGCCTTGCGTAGCCACGCCCGGATTTCCCGATGTGTAACGATAAGCACCCGAAGTGGTGCTACTTTCGTATTATCTTTATCCTTAATTATGAAGTATCACCGCTTCGGGTGATGCCTCTTGCGTTGCTGCATCCGTGGGTGTACCACCCACGGTTACTGAGGTGCAGCCCTTCGGGCTCGTGGTGTGTGTTGTCTTGCTTTATAATTTGCTCTTTTACATGCCAAAGTGTCATTTCATTTTTGTACGGATTTTCTGACGAAATAGAAAATAATGAGCCATGCATGGCCGTGCTTTGGTAAACAATATTTACATTTATGTCCAAACGGGCAGCTTTTTCTGAATAACTCGGCCACTTTTGCATCAAAAACAGGCCGTTTCAGACCCTGAAACCACCCTGTTTTTTTATTGAAATAATGGCTTTTTTGTCCTAATTGGGACAAAAAATATTGCACACATTGCCTTTATCCGGCGTAACGCCTTATGCCGTAGCGCGTTGCGCTTGCACACGAAAACTGCCCGTTTTTGCGGCCGGATGATTTTAATTTCTGAATACTTCAGTATGAGAACGTCAGCCAGAATCACATTGTAAGCGTATGTTCTAATATTCTTTCATTATGTCATTCTGTCGCTGTATATGCTTACGCAAGCCGAAAATGTGCGTGATGATATATTTTTGTTGGCTATGCTTGATGTATGTAAGTATTTTTTTTCTTGCCTGATGCCTGCATTTCCCTGTATTTAAGGCAAAAAAGTATATTTCTGACACCAAAACTTTTTATTGAGAAAAAGTGCCTGATTAATGATTTTTAACGCTAAGAGGGACACTTTGTAATTACTTATTGTTATTTTTGCAATTGAAAAGTTTTAAGATAAATATTCCTTAAATAAGGTGTGTTTTTTACAAACATGCTGCTTGGAATAAGAACTTTAGCACAAAAATGTCGAACGAGCTTAACCTTAAATGGTGTCAGCATTCGAACTACTAATGTGAAAAACCTGTAATCGGTAAAAATAACATATACGAACCTATCAGCATGAATGGCCACGCAAGCATGGCTGTAAACTAAACTGCTAACTGAAATTGTCATAAGGCAACAACACAGTCTGAGAATGCAGTTTTACGATGTGAAATGATTGGTCAACGATGATATAAAAACCATCTGCTGAGATAATATAATTATGAATAAAAACAAGATTCCGAGAAATAGAAAAAACTAAAATATTTACAGGATTTATGATTAAACGCATATTAAGTACAGCACTATTTGTGTTGGCAACTTCAGCCACAATGCTGTCACAGAACGTGGCGTTGAAGACCATGCATTATACTGGGCTACCACAACTCCTAACTTAGGAATTGAAGCCTCAGTAGGTAAGAAAAGCACGCTGCAGCTGTTCTATGGTCTTAATCCGTGGAAACAGTCGGGCGGCGACCAGTCGAGTCTGCGCCACTGGCTTGTTATGCCTGAATACCGCTATTGGTTCTGCGAGAGCTTCAATGGCTGGTTCATCGGTGCCCACCTCATGGGCGGACAGTTCAACGCAAGCAGCGTTGAGCTGCCTTTCGGGTTCTTCCCCGAGCTTGAGGACCACCGCTATGAAGGATGGTATGCAGGCGGAGGCGTAACGGCAGGATATCAGTGGGTGATGTCAAAGCACTGGAACTTTGAGGCATCCATAGGCCTGGGATACGACTACATAAAGTATGACAAATACAAGTGCGGAACCTGCGGCGAGAAGCTCAAGTCGTCGCACACCAACTATTTCGGCCCGACAAAGGCCGCGCTGAGTCTTATTTACATCTTCTGATACTATAAACCACCAAGGACATGAAAAGATTATCTATATATTGTGCATGCCTGCTGGCCGCGCCGCTCGCGCTGCAGGCACAGAGCGTGGAGCCTAAGCTGGCCGGACGGACGGTGACGGTAGAGAATATCAAGGTAGAGAACACTAACCAGACTATGGTGGTTGACCTCGACCTCAATATGGACTCGCTGAAGCTGCCTTCTAACATGAGGCTCGTCTTCACGCCCATCATCACTAACAACACCGAGGAGAGGCAGATGCCGCAGATAGTAGTGAACGGACGCAAGCAGGACATCTCTTACCGCCGCGGCGGACATAAGGACTTTCCGGCAAACGTGGTGGCCGTAAGACGTAAGAACAACACCGACCAGACGCTCCACTACAGCGCCGTGCTGCCCTATGAGTCCTGGATGAAGAACTCTAACGTCATCGTGGCTGAAGACCTCTGCGGATGCGGCGATGTGAAAGACCAGAACACCGTTGAGCTGAAGCGCCTGCGCACGCCGTTCATGCCGTATATGCGCCCGGCAGCCGAGGCACAGAAGGTGCGCCATGAGGAAGGACGCGCGTTTATCGACTTCCCCGTTGACAAAATCACTCTCTATCCCGAATACCGCAACAACCCGCGCGAGCTGGAGAAGATTGTGAACACAATCAACCTCGTGAAGAACGACAAGAACACAACCATAACAAACATCGAAATCCACGGATATGCTTCGCCCGAGTCGCCTTATGAGCACAACGCATATCTGGCACAGAACCGTGCCAAGACGCTCAAGGACTATGTGCGCAAGCTCGTGCATATAGAAGACCGCCTCTTCACCGTATCGTCTACGCCTGAAGACTGGGAAGGCCTGCGCGAGTATGTCGTTGAGGGCAATCTCGACAACAGCGACGCCATACTTAAGCTCATCGACGACAAGACGCTCGACCCCGATGCCAAAGAGTGGAAGATTAAGTCTACTTATCCTACAGACTACCGCTTTATGCTCGACTCTTGGTATCCCGCTCTGCGCCACTCTGACTATGTGGTGAGCTACAGCGTGCGCCCGTTCTCGGTAGACGAGGCAAAACAGGTGCTGAAGACCAAGCCGCAGCAGCTTTCGCTCGAAGAGATGTATATGGTGGCACAGACCTACGAGCCGGGCTCGCGCGAGTTCAACGAGGTTATGGAGACCGCCGTGCGCATGTATCCCGACGACCCTACGGCCAACATCAATGCCGCATGCACACGCATGGAGAGCGGCGACCTTGACGGTGCTAAGCGCTATCTCAGCAAGGCAGGCAACTCGCCGCAGGCTCTGCACGCCAAGGGCGTGATGGCCATGCTCGAGGGCAACACCGGCCAGGCACGCCAGCTGCTCAATCAGGCTAAGCAGGCCGGAGCACAGGGAGTGGACAAAAACCTGCAGATACTCGACATGTAAAAACACGAGAATTGATAAAAATTTTTTTTAACCAACTCAATTTTTTAAATTATGAAAAAAGTAAAATTATTTTCCTTCGCATTGGCAGCGCTGATGCTGGGAGCTTGTTCAAGCGAGGATGGCATTGACAATGGCGGACAGGGAACTGTATTACCTGGTGAAAAGGGCTATATCAGCCTTGCAATCAATCTGCCGACAACACCAAGTACACGTGCAAATGATGACTTTGATGATGGCTTGGAGGCAGAATACAAAGTAAATGATGCAACTCTTCTTATTTTTAACGGAACAGATGAGGGTACTGCTGTTTTCTCAGGAGCATACGATCTTGGTTCTATGACTCCAACATCTGTTGGTGGCAATATTACAGCTTCTTACAATGTTACGCAGGAAATCACAAAGCCTGGTGCCGGAAACGTGTATGCCTTGGTCGTTGTTAACAAGGGTAACGTGCTGACTAATGATGGTGAATGGAAACTGAAGGGTGAGTCTTTAACAGGAAAGACATTTGATTATTTTAGAACAACTGCTCAGACTCTTACTGCGTCTGAATTGGCATCTGTGACTTCTGATGCTGAGGGTAGTTTCTTTATGACGAATGCTCCTCTTTACACAAATCCTGGTGGTGTTACAGACCCTAACGGTGGTAATGCTGTTACTCTTACAAAAATTAATACAGAGAACATTTATTCTACACAGGCTGAGGCAGAGGACAATCCTGCAGCAAGTATATATGTAGAAAGAGCTGTTGCTAAAGTAACGGTTACAAATTCTAATACAGGTTCTGCTGGAAGTAGCCTTACATATGCAATCACAGGTTGGACTCTTGATGTTACTAACACAAAATCTTACATTGTTCGTAATGTGAATGGTGCTGACTGGTGGAGTTACAAGGCTGCTACTTCTAACGATTATCGTTTTGTCGGCTCTGCTGCTGTCGCTGCCGGATTGTATCGTACATATTGGGCATACGACCCGAACTATGCAAGTCTTGTAGAAGGTGATTTTACTAAGCTGGAAGGAACAACTCCTGCATCTTTGACTGACGTTGGTAAGAATGCTTACTGTCTGGAAAATACATTTAATGTAGCCAATATGAACCAGAATCAGACAACACGTGTTATCGTGGCAGCAAAGCTTACAATGGCAGGAGCTGAGGAGAGTGGAGATTTCTATATCCTGGATAATGACAAGAATACCATTTTCACTAAAGAGAATGTTGTTAAGGCTATTAAGGCTGAATATCTGACAAATCCTGCTGTTGTTGCTGCATTGCAAGATCCTACAACAGGTTTGAATGAAGGTCAGTCTATTGGTGAAGCAGACCTTACTGTTAATTTTGACAGCAAGGAAACTACAGGCGGTGACCTGACGGTTACAGAAATAACTATATCAGAAGATAGAAAAGGTGATTTCAAAGGTGGTGAGATTCCTGCTGTCTTGAAAGCTGATGGTAATAATGATATTATCGCAGCTGTCAATGCTGGTAAGAAGGTTTCTTATTATAAGGGCGGTATTGCTTACTATCCTGTATTGATTAGACACTTCGATGAAAGTCAGACACCTTGGAACAATGCTGAATATAACAATAACGGAAATGATTATCTTGGCCGTTATGGTGTACTGCGTAACAACTGGTACAATATTGATGTTACTGCTATCAAGACTATCGGTTCTGCAGATGTTCCAGATGTTTATGGTACTCCTGACGATCCAATGGAGTCTTGGATCTCTGTTGAAATCAACGTTCTCTCTTGGGCTAAGCGCAGCCAGAGCGTAGATCTCTAATAAGATTGAACTTCATAAAAGTTAAAGTTAATTGACAACATCAGTGTGCGGCCGGTATGGGCCGGCCGCACATTTTCTTAAAAAGGCAGAAGCCGCAGAGGTGTGGCCTGCATGTAAGTCTGCCCGCAGAGACACCATGAGATACGGCGGGGTGCAGCTCCGGCACAGAGAGAGGAGCCGTTGCGGAACAATGTTGCCGCAAACCAAAACTGACAACAACGAGGCACGACGCTCAAGGGCAAGTGCCCACAACATAAACAGCGACAGCCCAAGGCTAAACATCTGCTTAAGCAACACAGACAGATAGGCATCCGGGCTGGCCCGGCGAGGATAGACTGCAATGTCGCCGCGCAAAGACAATGCAACAATTAAATATGGATAAAGGAAATAAAAACAAAAAATATATATGCTTATGAAGTATCTTTCAATAAAGCGTCTGACTTGGCTGTGCATTGCGGCTTTGTCGACACCGGTGTTCACATCGTGCGACATGATGACCGAAGACAGAGACGACTGTCCCATGGGGCTGTATCTCAACTTCAAGTACGACTACAATCTTGAGCGCGCTGACATGTTCAACGACCATGTGGGAGCTGTAGATGTCTACGTGTTCGACGAAAACGGCAAGTATGTCACACGCCAGTCGGAGGCCAACGTGGGCAGCTCGCTGCCGCTGGCCGTACCTACATACTCAATGAAGATGGACCTCGACCCGGGCAAGTATAAGTTCATAGTGCTTGCCGGACAAAACTCTTACTCTGAGCAGATGGAGTCGGGACGTGCACGCTTCGTCCGCTCTGACCTTACTGCCGGAGACGACATGACGGCACTCGACGTCAGACTCGAGACAACACAGCAGGGCAGCGACATGCTCCTCGTTGACAACCACGGACTGCCGCTCGACACTCTGTGGCACGGCATGGAGGTTGAACCTGTTGAGGTGTTCGCTGGAAAGCCTACTTACCACACAATCTCGCTCATGCGCGACACCAAGAAAATCAACGTGACAATGCGCGAACTCGACGACCCCACACAGATGGACGTGGCAAACTATGACATGACCATCACCGACCGCAACTCGCACATTCTCTGGGACAACTCGCTCGACGAGACCAGCACCGTGGTTTACACGCCGCATGCAACATGGAATACCGACGACCGCACGCCGGCCTTCGACCATAACGGCGACCCAATAGACGGAGTGGGCAAGATAGCTCATGCTGACTTTATGACATCGCGCATATTGTATCATGCCGATGCAAAGGACGACGGCATACTGTCTATAGTGAACAAAAACACCAACATGGAAGTGGTGCGCGTCAACCTGCCCGACCTGCTCAGCCGTCTGCGCACGAGCGAGGAGATATACCGCTACTCGGAACAGGAATTCCTCGACCGCGGCTACGACTATCAGCTCGACTTCTACCTCAAGGGCGACCGCCTGGCTTACGTAAATATCAGCATCAGCGTGCTGGGATGGAGCAAGCGAGTGCAGTTTGAGGAACTGTGATTTAAACAGCCAACCAACCTAAAAATCACGAATGTCTATGAACAAGAATATATTACATACAGTTAAGGGCGTTGCGGGATGCCTGCTTATGGCATCTCTTGCGGCCGGCTGTGCGCAGGAAGACATCGACACCGCTCCGTCAGGCGGAGGCGGCATGTCGGCATCTTCTTATGTTTCGCTCAGCTTCGCATCGCAGCAAAGCACGCCTACGCGCTCAAATCCCACGGGAGGCGAACAGGGCGACGGACAGGAAAAAGGGCAAGCTAAAGAAAATGAGATAAAGTCGGCCGTGGCCTTCTTCTATCAGGGCAGCGGCACTGACGGAGTGAACAGCAGCGGTACAACTCCAATCATGGCTGTAGCAACATTTAACGTTGAAAGCCCTACCGAGCCGGGCAACGGCATCGACCGCAAATATACAACAACGCCGCAGCAAGTAGACCTCGACGACGGAACATATAACGTGCTCGTGGTGGCAAATCCGGGCGCAGACTGGTGGACAGGCCAGTCGCTCACGCTCGCCGACGTGCGCAATCATATACAGACCACGGCATGGACAGCCTCAGGCTCAGACTATTCTGACTTCGTAATGACATCAGCTGCCGACGCCACGCTCATGCTTAATTCTAACCCGGAAGATGATCCTGCCACAGCTGAGGTAAACGTAGAGCGCATGGCAGCAAGGCTCGACTATAAGGCCGAAGCGTCTTATACTTGTACCGACCCGGCATATCCTAATGCAACCGTTAAGATAACCGGCGCAGCCCTGGTGAACAATCTTACTGCAGGCAGCTATATCATAAAGCGCGTTGCTGACGATGTTAACGGCACCAATCTGTCTTATCTCGGTGATGAAACTGCTGACGAGAACGACGCAGCAACAAATTACGTGCTCGACCCGTGGACGGCAAGCAAGAATGGAAATCTTTACGGAACATGGTTTATGAACGGTTCTTCAGACCCCAACTGGTGGGCAGGTTACGTTCAGCCGGGCACTCCTGTCTCTGACGGAGCCGAAACATGGCAACGTATAGGCTATACTCTCGAAAACACTACGGCAGCCGATGCGGCAGGCAGCGACTACAGCACTGGCGTGGTGTTCAAGGCAAAGTTCTATCCGCAGGGCGTGGCAAATTATACCGATGGAGAAACATTCTTCGCCCTCGGCACTCACCTATTTGCATCAATGGAAGACATGATGACATACGTGTATGGTGCCGACTTCAGTCAGTTTGACGATAAAATCGATGCCTGCGACAATTGGGCAGCCGTAAAGAACTTTGCGGCATCGCTGCTCGACAACGACCCGTCAGGCTATAAGGCTTTCCTACAGGGGCAGGACGAAGCACAAGACCTTGCACAGGTTAAGGAAAGTCTTAAATGGAGCGCATATATGCTCAGCAATTGCGGCTATTCTGCAAGTCTGAACGAAACTTATAAAGTTGAGCTCGACCAGAACGGCATTGTTACCCGTAACGCCTTGCAGTCTTACGGAGTGCGTACATACGAAGACGCCACATGCTATTACACATGGTGGGTGCGCCACAGCAATGACAACAATGATGAAACAAAGGGCATAATGGAGTATGCCATTGTGCGCAACAACATCTATAAACTTACTGTCAACAGCATCTATTCGCTCGGAAACGACGTGCCCGGCGAGGACGAGAACATCATTCTTGATGTTTACGTAAACGACTGGCTGCTGCTCAATCCGGAGACTCTGCCTATGTGATAAAATGACTTTAACGAAAAAACACTGACGTTATGAACAAAATGAAACAACATATATATAAGGCTATGTTATGGCTGCTGCCATGGCTGTGCGCCGTGCCTCTTGCCTCATGCTCGTTCGACGACGACATCGACCAGGGCGGCGACGGCACCGCTACGCTGCAGCTGAGCATTACGGCACGTGAGGAAGGCGACCTGAACACAAGGGCAGACGAAGTTGGCACCAATGGTGAGTATATGCACAACCTCTGCGTGCTAATTGTAGACGGCACCAATGTTGTTACCAAAAAACTGTTGCCAAACACCGATGATGAATTTGCCGGTAACACCGCAGCGCAGCAGGGCAATCTGAAGTCGTGGGTGTCAGACCCCTTCACGCTTCCAGAAGGCACTTACACCGTTTATGCCTTTGCCAACATTGATACTTATTATGATAATTTATGGGGCAGTCTTACAGGATTGCAGAGTGGTGCTTCACTCACAACTCTGAATGTGGATATAGATAATATCGTGCTTGAAGATCCTGCTGCAAAGCTTAACTTTGCTGAGGGAAAGTTTATCCCTATGAGTGCAAAGCAGACGGTTGTGGTTACGGCTGCCACCAAGAGCATTTCTATCGGTCTCGACCGCCTGGTCAGCAAGATAAGAATGAGCATATCAGGCAAGGCCAACACAAAGGTTACAGCCCTGTCGTTTGGCGGATATGCCGACAAGATAACTCTCTTCTCAGAGAAACCTTTGGAAGGTGAGGCATACTCAACGACAAAGACAATAACTGTTCCTGAAGGCGGTTGGTCTTTGGATAATGATGGTAAACTTACGATTCCTGACTTTTATGTAAACTCTTCACCGGCAGACCATAAATTTAATGTCAGCGTTACTACTGACGAGATGAACGGAATTACATACGAGGCAACCACCTCAAGAGGCGAGCTTCCGCGCAACAGCATATTCCCGCTTACGCTGCAGCTCAACGACTATGGTCTCGATCTCGCAGCGCAATGCTGGGTAAGCCCGATAGGCAGCCAGCCCGTGGAAGTTCAGATTACAGGCTTTGATAATACATATCAAATAGTAGTGCCCGAAGGATGCCAGTTTGAGTTTACCGTAAATGGCATAAATGGAGCAACAGCCGGTGTTACAGATCTTTCTTGCACATGGAACATGCCTGACGGTGTCAGCGGCATTGCCTTTGATGGCGCGACAACAGGAGTTACCACGGTTAAGGGCCATGTTACGGCATCTGCCGGCAAGACTTTTGATCTTAGCCTTTTGGTTACGTGGAAAGATAATGGCGCAACATATAACCGCACATACACAGTAAAGGTATTTACCGACGACATTACTAACTTCCCGTTTAAGAGCAAAACGCGTACACCGGAGTTCGGTCTCGACTATCTGCGTCATGAAATGCTTAATATGTTCATAAAATAAAAAGGAGGACATAAGATATGAAACAAATACATAATTTATATAAACTTCTCATTCTTTTCTGCGCAACATTCCTTGCACAGAATGCAGTGGCGCAGGTGGAAGGAAATAAGTATCTGATGATAGACGAAAATTCTAAAGTCAGTACATATGGTGCTGATATTACAGCCAAGACGTCAGGAGGGTATAATGCAAGTGATGGAAATGGGATAAACAATGCATTTGACGGTAATGATAATAGTTGGTGGGCTTCAAGTAGAGCCGGGACGATAAATGTTGATATAGATTTTAATGCATATAGAACAATACGTGCGTTTCATTTTCTTAGTGGAGGAAATACTCAGGAAAGAGAAGATGAGTTACACGTTTTTTCGTCAACAAATGGTTCTAGATGGGAACTCGTTGAAAGTTTTGCTGGTGATAGAACAGTACAGCAGCATGATTATTGCTTGAAAAATGCGATTAACACGCGCTATTTGCGTTTACAATTAGTTCCTGGACGTTCAGATTATGAACTTGCTATGAATGAAATAACGTTGTATTCAGATGTTGTAGATTATTCAAACGTGACCATTCATCATAAAGCTGCTAAATGGTTTGACTTGCGTTCAAACATATCTGAAGCCGCAAAGAATATGGATACGTTTAATGATGAAACTGCATGGTATTCCGGCCCGAAGGGCGATATACAGGCCAGCCATGTATATATGGATACAATCTATGTTCATAAAGGAACATCTGTAACATTGGCTGTGCCTGACAGATTGTCAAACTCTAGTGTTGTATCTTATCAGCGTTGGTACAGCTATCGTACTGATGGAACTTTCCGCACACAAAATACAGGTAGTGACGAGGTATGGGATCTTTTGACACCTGCAGGTACTACGCCATGCCGTTTTGCTAATGGTTATGTGGGCAAGCCGCTTACTACATCTGATGTTATGGATATGAAATTTTATGTCCCGACAGATGAAGAGTTTAAAGCATGGTTTGGCGAAACGGCAGCTCAGACCTTTGACAATAATTATTATCTTGTGGGGTGTGATGTGTCAGGATATACAGACTTTACTAAGAGTTATAGCGACGCTTCCGGCTCATCTTCATTTTATCCGTCAAACCAGTCTGACGGACTGACATATGAGCCCACGCTTACTCACCGCATAATCTACTATATCATGGCGGTGGATGGCCGCGATACGGGAGAGGGTGCCACCGTGACATGGCAAAATGGTATGGGACGCCTGAAAAATACGGCTTATCAAGGAGGTACTACAACAGGAAAATATTTGGAGGAATATGACATCTCATTCCCGTTTACACGTATTTCAAATAATACGAAAGAACTTGTGGCATTGTCAAAGGACGCCCGGTCGTATGCAATTCCTGATGCGGCGATAGATGACGACAATGATGTATTAAATGTAAAACTGGTTGATAACGGGTCTGGAATAACGTTAGCGACAACATCTTTGAGCGGAACGTCACGTATAATTCAGTTTAATTATCCAAATCCTAATTATTCGGATGGTACAGAGTATGTTAATGCAAATAACAGTACTGCAACTATTTATGTTACAAAAACAGTTTCCGGTACAACATATAATATTGCGAAATATAATTTGACTTTTGTGCGTGATACCAGATTGCTGACACAGACACAATTAGAGCAAATTGAAAACGGCACTATTCAGGACAATAACTTGAAGTATTATCAGTTCCGTACTGATAAATATTTGAGTGAGAATTATCAGTTGCTTACCAAGCTAGATTTCGATTACGATCCAAGCGTATCTGAACTTTATGGTCAGCCCGATTTCTATCAATTCCCATTGGATTGGACTTCAAGCAGCTATTCGTTCTACGATGGTGCTGACGGTACAGATTTCAAAGGGCAAAGCGGATATTTCCCTGAGTGGGGATATTATTCAATCATGAATGGATTTATAGAAGATAAATATTGGACTAGTGGTACGCTCAATCATGCAGGAAAACTTCTTCCAAACAGTACTTATCATATGTTTATTGATGCTTCTGACCGTGCCGGAGTTATTGCCCGATTGCCATTTGAACAGAAATTGTGTTCCGGTTCGGAAATGTTCGTAACTGCATGGGTTAAGAGTGCAGGATATAGTTCTACAACTCCTGATGCCGGCATGCTCTTCTCTGTGATGGGTGTAAAAAAGGATGAAGCTACAGGTCAGGATGTGTATGTGCCGATATATCGTCATGCCTCAAGTCAGATACGCCGTACAGACTATCTGACAGGAGGTATGCCCGGAACGGGAACAGGAACAAACGAATGGTTACAGATGTATTTCTCTTTCATTGTAGAGAATGATGCACTTTATGACTCTTATGTTCTTCAGGTTGATAACAACAGTGAATCAACACAAGGTGGTGATATGTATATTGACGATATCCGTGTATATTTGGCAACACCAAGCGCTGAGGTTAAACAATTGGAAGCTACATGTACGAGTGAACGAACTATGATGAGTATTAAGCTTGATTGGGATCGTCTGCTTTCACGTTTAGGTGAAAAAGAAGGAACTGATCAAACTGATGCTATAGATTTTTGTTTTATTGACAAGGCAAAGTATGAGGATTATTTAACACAACATAGTGGAGATTATGAAGGCGCAATAGAATATTCTGTTGTTGAGGTAGGTAATAATAATCCGGATTTGGGCGGAGAGTATTATAACCAAAAATATAATACACTTTATTTCAAATTAGATTTTGACTCGAATACAGATTATGATTTATTGCCACATCCACGTTTGGCAAGAGATAATGGTGATGGAACGGGTAAGTATTATTTTTACCGTACAACTGATGAAGCCGGCACAAAATCATTGGCTGTAGATTTCTACTCGGCATTGACTCCGAACCGTTCTTACCTGATGCTAATTCAGGTAAATGACGGTAACCAGGCTACAGCTGCGGATTTTGCTGAAGATATAAATGATCCGTGTGGTATAAATACACCTTTCCATGTTACAGCGCAGACATTGCTTCGCGTTAATGGTGAGGTTGTTGACCCGACAACAGATTTCTGTGCCGGACAGATATTCAATTTCTCAGCCCAGATGCGTGTGCCTGTATCAGAAGACGACGGAACAGAATCTTATATTATAATAGATAAAGGTGTTTATTTCGACTGGTTCTTTGGTACGGAAGATGAATTCTTGGCTGAAAATCCAGATTATGGTAATGTGACATTATTAAGCGCACTTACTACATTCCGCGACATTTATCCAGACAAAGAAGATCTTACGGATGTGACGGCAGGTGACCATGAGACAATTGACGGACAAACGGTTAATCTGTCGCAGAATATGATAAATATAATCAATTATTATGTTACGGACAAGATCGTTGATGAAGGTATACATGCACGGCTAGTCCTGCATAAAGAGAATCTGGATATAACTCTTTTGAAGTCGGGATTACAGTTGGTTATTCAGCCTATACCTACACTTAAATCGCCTGATGGAAGTATCAGTGATGATATGTGGTCAAAAGTTTGTTGGTCGTATATACCATTGGAACTTAATGCTTCAGGTGACGCACCGCAGTTGCATGCAGGTTTTAATTCTGTAAAGTATCCTGCAGATGATTTTAATCCGGGACTACGTATAGGCTTGAGTCAAATTGAGTCTACTTCTGTCAGTCAGCCGATAAAAGTTAATTTGCGTGGTGCTCAATTAGTGTCAGCGGGTGCAAGTTATATTGGTATGATTACTTCTATATCTCCAGATGCTTACAGCAAAATATATCTTGTGGATACTGATGATCCTGAATATAAGAATGATACCTATTTTCCTGCAGATTTTAGTGAATATTCGTTGCCGATAGGTACATTAAAGTCATTGTATGCAGAAGAATATGATGATCAGTCTTCTTTTGAGGACTACATGGAAATATATTTTGATACGCAGACTACGCAGGCAAATGGTTTCCGTTTCCAACCTAAAGAAGGATATATTTATACCTTTGCTGTACATTTTGAAGAGCATGGTAATAATACCACAAATGCTTGTTTTGGAAGATTTACGGTTGGTATGAAGGTTGTGCCAGAAAATCTTGTATGGAATGGAACCGGTGCTACAAGCAACTGGAACAATGATGCCAACTGGAAGCGTGCCGATGCTAAGGACTTGAAGAATACAGACGGCACATATACTGATAATGCTGAAAATACAACAGACAAAGGCTTTGTGCCGATGCTGTTCTCTAATGTCATCATGCCTGCAGGAAGCAAGGCTGAACTTTACATAGCAGGATTTGGAGATGGCGGTAATGGATGGGTAAATACGAGCCGTCCGGATTATATGGAACTGCCGACAGAGAACATCCAATATGACCTGATGGCTTATGAAAAAGACGGAGCGCTCACCACTCAGCGCTACCGTGTGAATATCTGCCGCGACATCCACTTTGAGCCGGGCGCACAGATGCTGCATGCCGAGCAGCTGCTCTATAACAAGGCATGGACAGACGTGGAGGTTACTCCGGGACAGTGGACAGCCGTAAGCACACCGCTGCAGGGCGTTGTAGCCGGCGACTGGTATGCTCCTACTGCAACAGGAAGACAAGAGACAGAGTATTTCAAGGATATAGAATTCACTGATGGAGGCTATAACCGTCTGAATCCTGCCGTTTACCAGCGCAGCTGGAGTACAGGAGCAAAAATCGTTGAAGATGGCGGTGGCACCACTCCTGTATCGTTTGATACAGAATGGAGTTCTGCATACAACGACGCAAGCGTGCCTTATGTTGCAGGTGGCGGATTCTCTATCAAGGGTGTTACATCTAACAGCTCATTGCTGTTCCGCTTCCCGAAGGCTGATACAAGCTATGGTGTAAGTACAGGAACATTGAACCGTAGTAATGCAGGCAAGCTGCTTGTAACGGGCTTGTTGGATAGAAGCAACCCGTTAAATTACGCTCCAAAAGAAAATGTTACGGTTACGCTTACTCCGTCTGCCGACGGCAAGTATCTGATGGTAGGTAATCCGTTTATGGCTTCGCTCGATGTCCAGGCGTTTGTTGCTGCCAATATCGGCGTGCTGGCACAGAAATATTGGATTAGCTCAGATCTAACAACAGCGGCTGTAACTTATGATGAAAGTAATAAGACATGGTCAGAGAACACATCTCTCATTGCACCATATTCTGTGTTCTATGTTGAGGCTAAAACTCCTTCTACAGCTACAGCAGGTGTCGAAGTTAAATTCACTGCTGACATGCAGAAGTTTGAAACAACTTCAACAGGTGAAGGCTCACAGACCGCTTCTCTCAAGATAACGGCAGAAGACGCTGAAGGCTCAAGCAGCGCTGCTGTGCGCTATGCTGCTTCGGCAAGCAACGGCTTCGGCATGGAGGATGCACAGATGATTAGCGGACTGACAGGCAATGCCGACAACGCTCCTAAGGTTTACACCGTAGCCGGCAACACGGCAGTGAGCGTCAACCAGCTGAAAGACGCACAGCGCATACCGTTAGGCGTTACGGCAGCCGACGGCTCAGTGGTAACTCTTACGTTCAGCGGCGTGGCAGCCGTTAAGGATGCCGCTATCTACGACGCCGAGCTGCAGAGCGAGACACCGCTCTACGAAGGCTATCAGCTCACGGTGAACGGTCCGTCATACGGCCGCTACTTCCTGATAGGTCACGGCTCGGGCACAACGGGCATAACCGAAACGGGCGCCGACGGCAACGTCAACGTAAGCTCTATTGTTCCGCGCCAGGTTTTCGTTACGTCAGACACGGCTCTGCATTCAGTGAGCGTATGGTCGGCAGGCGGTGCACTTCTGAAGAAAGTATCGCCCAACGGCAACTTCACCTGCACTCTCAATGGTGTCGACAGCGGCATGGTTGTCGTGCGCACAGAGACAGAGAGCGGCTCGCAGGTGACGAAAATAAGAGTTAGGTAAGTTTTTTATATTTTGACCGACAGGTCAAGTTGCAGGAGAGAATGGGAGTGTCCGTGAGGATGCTCCCATCATTTTTTTATGCCAGTTGTGAGGACATACCGGAAAGAACGGAGATGGGACAGATGAGTGCCGGTGAGTAGATGACGATGCCAAATTTGCCGTTTGTTGACTATTTGTAAGATATATGTACTGCTTTTTAGTCTGTTTTACGCTAATACGTGCGTTTGATGTGTTAAAAACCTGATAATGTTTGGCACAATGAAAAGTTAGCACTATCTTTGACACTGAAAGGAAGGAGGCAGAACATAATGCCGAAACACCTTAATAATATAGTAAAAACACATAATTGAAATATAAACCTTAAAACTATGAATTCAGAAAAGAATATCCGTATGGAGCACGACCTCCTCGGCGCACGTGAGATTCCGGCAGACGCATTGTATGGCATACAGACATTGCGCGGCGTTGAGAATTTCTCAATCAGTAAGTTCAAACTCAGCCAGTATCCTCTGTTCATCAACGGTCTGGCATACACAAAGTGGGCTGCTGCTGAGGCAAACCATCAGCTCGGGCTGCTTACCGATGCCCAGTATGAGGGTATCAAGGCTGCTTGTCAGGACATATTGGCCGGCAAGTATCACGACCAGTTCCCCGTGGACATGATTCAGGGCGGAGCAGGCACCAGCACCAATATGAACGCCAACGAGGTTATCGCCAACATTGCGCTGAAGCACATGGGCTTCAAGCCGGGCGACTATGAGCACTGCTCTTCTCACGACCACGTGAACCGCTCACAGTCTACCAACGACGCATATCCTACGGCTATCCACATGGGCATGTATGCCAGCCATCTTGCCCTTGTTCCACATATCAAAGAGCTTATCGCGGCATTCCGCAAGAAGTCGGAAGAGTTTGCACACATCGTAAAGATGGGACGCACACAGCTCGAGGACGCTGTGCCGATGACTCTCGGACAGACCTTCTCTGGCTTTGCAAGCATACTCGAGGCAGAGCTGCTGCATCTCGACCAGGCTGCAGCCGACTTCCTTGAGGTCAACATGGGCGCAACTGCCATAGGTACGGGCATCTGCTCTGAGCCGGGCTACGCAGAGAAGTGTGTTAAGGCTTTGGCTGAGATTACCGGATGGGACATCACTCTCGCAAAAGACCTCGTGGGCGTAACCTCAGACACATCTTGCATGATAGGCTATATGTCAGAGCTGAAGCGCATCGCCGTTAAGATGAGCAAGATAAGCAACGACCTTCGCCTGTTGGCCAGCGGTCCGCGCTGCGGTTTAGGAGAGATCAATCTCCCGGCACGTCAGCCCGGTTCGTCAATAATGCCCGGAAAGGTAAATCCCGTTATTCCTGAGGTTGTAAGCCAGGTTGCGTTCAAGATTATCGGCAACGAGCTTTGTGTCACCATGGCCGGCGAGGCTGCCCAGATGGAGCTTAACGCCATGGAGCCTGTCATGGCTCAGTGCTGCTTTGAGTCAGTAGACCTTATGGCCAACGCATGCGACACCCTGCGCACGCTCTGTGTTGACGGCATTACAAGCAATGAGGAGAACTGCCGCCGCGAGGTTAACCGCAGCATCGGCATCGTTACAGCCCTCAACCCCTACATCGGTTACGAGCATTCTACAGAGATTGCCAAGAAGGCCATGGAGACAGGCCGCGGCGTTGTTGAACTTGTGCTTGAGGAAGGAATACTTACTCAGGAAGATCTCGACACCATCCTTGATGCCAAGAACATGGTTCGCCCTGTTAAGCTCGACATCCACCCGAAATGCTAGTTTTGATGTTCCTGCTTTCTGCCTTTAATTTCGTTTAAGGGCTAAGTTGATATTTTCCGTGCCGTCCGGTTCCTTTCATGGGAATTTGGGCGGCACGTCCTTTTGTCATCCCTTATGGTGCGCAGCGTCTCTTTCGCCATGTGGCAGGCTGTGATACATGTATGCTGATGCCTCTCTGCATCTTCTCAACAAGCCACTCGCCAAAATATGAAAATCAAAAGGCCGGTTTGGCCCTGAAAAACATGCCACTTTTGAGTGAAAAGTGGCCGAGTTACGATGCGTAAACGATAGGTTAATGATTTGAAACATGTACGGGCTCACCCGATAAATAGTGGGGAAAGAAAATATTACGCATAAATTTTAGTCAGC
>OGFB01000246.1_pt1 | contig 33157 bp, 28 predicted proteins | sample 1570801 | NCBI WGS metagenome assembly OGFB01 (sample SAMEA2581969, study PRJEB24529) | metagenome | biome: Human gut stool | place: China | collected 2011 | reverse complement strand
TGATTCAGGTTCTGTCGCACCTGCGTTTGCACTTGCAAAAAGTGCTGCTATTTCATCTGCACTCAGCTGGCGGTTCGGATCGCTGTTTGTCGTATCTGCAACAGCTTCGCCTGCAGCAGGGCTTGGCTCAACTACCGGCTCCGGATCAGGTACATGTGGTGCCTCTGTGACCGGTTCCGTAATCACTTTCTCTGTCGGCTCTGATTCAGGTTCTGTCGCACCTGCGTTTGCACTTGCAAAAAGTGCTGCTATTTCATCTGCACTCAGCTGGCGGTTCGGATCGCTGTTTGTCGTATCTGCAACAGCTTCTTCTGCAGCAGAGCTTGGCTCTACTACCGGTTCCGGTTCAGGTACATGTGGTGTCTCAACTACCGGCTCCGGCTCATTTACCGGAATTGGCTCAGGTATCTGTTCTGACTCATTCGCTTGTACAGGTTCCGGTCCAGGTATCGCCTCCATGGCCGGTGCTGATTGTGGTGCGTCGGTCGTTTGCTTAGGCATCTCAACATTTGCTGTAAATTGAATAGGATTTGCTGTGATTGCCTGACTCAGACGGATTTCCATATCCTTTATGCTATCAGACAGAACCTGCTGCTTTTCCATAATGTCCTTAAGGTTATCATAAATCACATTTTTCTGGCTCTCAATAATGAAATCATTGCTCTCCTTGAGCTTATTCTCAAGACGCTCAAACGTCTCCATAAGCTGTTCATTAGAGCTCATGATCGCATCAGCATTTTCCTTATTCCTGTTGATAACAACCTTTGCGATTCCCTTCTGTGCATTGATGATATCCTCAGTCGGAATCTTTGACTCCTTCTGCAGTATCTCAATCTTTCCCTCTATCTCATCAAAATACTTCCTAAGCATGAGGTAAGATGCCTTTTCCGACTTAAAAATACTGTCATACTGTTCCTCCCTCCTGTCCTCCTTTAGAGCACTCAGTGAGAAAAATCCGCTTATCACTCCCCACAGGCAAATCATAAAGATAACTGTGATTGCTGCAATGAGCATGTATTCCTTTGGATAATTAATTATCGCATAAAAATCCGCTAAAAGAACCAGCGTGGAAATAAGAATTAGAAATATAACCTGTATTTTTGCCTTTTTTTGCTTTTTATCCTGCATATGCTTCCCCTTCCCGGGCCTGACGCTATCCGCGACAGCCGTACCGCATGATGGCTGTGGATCATACAAGTCCCAGTACATTTATCCTAATGTATCTATTATAGCGTTTATTGGCTGTAATGTCGATTGTTTTTAATGATTTTTCAGACATTTTCCAAGTATCCATGTTTTCCGAATAGCGTACGTATATACCGATGTTAGTATATTTTTTCATTACTCCCCCGATAATTGTAAACCTTTATTGCAGTTGCGGTTGACAATCGACATCTTTTCATGTTAATGTGTTAACCGTACAAAAATTACTATGAAATTTACAAAAAGGAGATTTTATCATGAACCAGACAGAAACTATAGACTACAAGCATGGGAAGACCTATGCCATAACGGTAACAGCGCTCATGACTGCTGTCACATGTATTCTTGCACCATTATCCATCCCGATTGGACCGGTACCGATTTCATTGACAAACCTTGCCATATATCTTTCATTATATCTGCTCGGATGGAAACGCGGAACAATCAGCTACCTGATTTACCTGCTTATCGGACTTGTCGGAGTCCCTGTATTTTCAGGCTTCACCGGTGGTCCTGCTAAGCTTGCCGGCCCTACAGGCGGATATATCATCGGTTTTATCGCCATGGCAATCATTGCCGGACTTGTAATCGATCATTTCCACCAGCCTTGGCTCCAGCTCATTGGTATGATTGTCGGAACTATCATATGCTATGTACTCGGTACAGCGTGGTTCTGCTTTGAGGCAAAAAGCACAGTCAGCGGTGCGCTCTCAATATGTGTGTTCCCATTTATCCCGGGCGACCTGATAAAAATGATAATTGCCATGCTTATCGGACCGGCTATTAAAAAAAGACTTCGCTAAACATCAACTCCAAGCTTTCTAAGCTCCTGATACAGGCGCGCTACCGGAAGCCCTACCACATTATTGTAATCACCATGTATTCCCTTAATGTGGATGGCAAAGCGTCCCTGTATCCCGTAGCTTCCTGCTTTATCCATCGGATCCCCGCTTGAAATATAGCGGTCAATTTCCTCTTCCGTCAGTGTATACATGCTGACATCCGTCTTCTCATAAAAGCAGTGTTCTCCGGTTCTTCCGGCTTTGTCAATAAAAACAAACGTTACCCCTGTATAGACACTGTGCGTTTTTCCCGAAAGCATCGAAAGCATACGCCTGGCATCTTCTTCGTCCTTCGGCTTTCCAAGAATCTGATTCTCATAAGCCACTACCGTATCCGCTCCGATTACAAGAATATCCTGCGGTGTCACAAGCTCTGCATGCTGTTCATTGTAGGTAAGCACACCTGACGCTACCTCCTCTGCCTTTTGACGGGATAGTTCCATGACAACCGCAGATGGCTCCTCCTCTGTGATTATCTCTTCTCCCTTTGCAGGACAGACAACAAACTCTGCCCCAATCTGCTCTAATAATTCCTTTCGGCGCGGTGATGCCGACGCCAATATTATCTGACTCATATTTGTTTTAACCTTTTCCTTCAACTCTGATTTTGGAGCTTTTTCATCGCACGCTTTGCCTCATACATTTTATTTTTGTTACACTAATATTTTCACTCATAATATTCTTCTCCCAAAATCTATCATCGTTTACCAAATTTTTTCTTTTTCATATCTTAACACACAAAAATAATTTAAAAAAGAACAAATTAATCCCGAATGGCTTATTTATCTAAAAAAACATTCGGGATTATTATTAAATCTTTATGTATCCATTACAGATAAAGCACTGCTATCATTTCAATTTCCAGAAAAATTTCAAACCTCATATGAGTTTACAAATCAATTCTTTACAACCACTCCAAATTATGTTATTCTCTGTTAGATAAAGCTAACTTTAGTTCGCCGAGGGGATATGGCAGAAAGAGAGGTTTAACAATGCCACTGAATTTAGCTGAATTAGGAAAACTATACACAATTCACCGCATAGGAGGTCAGGAAAAAGAGAGACATCATCTGGAAAATTTAGGACTTATACCCGGGCAGGAGCTCAGACTTATATCCGAATTTCACGGATATTATATAGTCAGTGTGAAGGACGCCCGGATTGGCATAGAAAAACATCTGGCTCAGAAGGTCATTCTCGTGGCTTAGCAATTCATATATAGCCATAGTTTACCATATAGCTGAGGTTTTATGCATATATTAAGTAAAGGATGATGATTCAATAATGGATAGAAATAAAAAAATATTATTAATTTGCGGAACGCAGATAGCTATTTTTCTGCTTTTTTTGTGTACCCTGATACTCCATATACAGACAGGTGTACATTACTCTAACGGCATCATTATGATTTTTACAGGTGCCCTGATACTTCTTTCACTTATCGGATGCGCTCTTTCATTTGTCATGCTGGACTATACACACGATGTAGTCCGTTTTGCTTCGTCCGATGTGATGGGTGTGCACAACAAAAAGGCACTCGAGAAAAAGCTGTACGATTTACAGGAAAAAGAAGATACCTTTAATCTGGGTATCATGATGTTTGATTTAAACAATCTTAAAAAAATAAATGATACCTACGGACATGAGCTACCGCAATCACTACTATCTGATTCCGGATTTGATGAAAATAGCTGACGAAAAAATGTATGAGGACAAGCGCTACAAAAAAGAACATATGAGCTCTGCAGCTCCATCGATAAGCTATAGCAGCTCAAGGCATTTTCATAGTGTTTCGTCTGAATACCTGATTGAAAAGCTGCATACTATACTGAGCAATCACAAGGATCAACGCTCCTACGCATTTGTCACCGCTGATATCCAGGACTTCCGCCTCATAAATGAGTATTGTGGATATGAAACCGGAAGTAATATACTTGATACTGTGCTGAGATGGAACAGCACCGTGCAGATGTTATCAACTCATTTCAGAGTGCAATTGACAACGACGAAATATGTATTTATATGCAGCCAAAGATTGGCTGTAAAAGTAAAAAAATTGAAAGTGCCGAGGTTTTGGTCCGCTGGAATAAGGCTCCCGGAGTGGTCTGGACTCCTGATAAATTTCTTCCGGTGCTTGAGGAAACCGGAGATATTACTACCATAGATTACTATGTATACGAAAAAGCCTTTGCCTGGCTGAAGGAGCGTAGAGACAGTGGACTTCCTGTTGTTCCAATTTCCCTGAATGTGACGCCGACACATTTCAACAACATAACCGGATTTGAGCAGAAGGTCCATGAGATTTTTGAAAAATACCATCCCGACCCAAGTCTTTTAATATTTGAAATCACAGAGGAAGCATACATACACAATTACGATGCTGTCAACTGTATGATTGAACACTTCCACAATGCCGGAGCACTTATTTCCATGGACGATTTCGGCTCAGGCTATTCCTCTCTCAATACCATGAAGGATATTCAGTTTGATGAAATAAAGATGGACAAACGTTTCCTTGATGGACCACTTTCAACCAACGGAAAGATTGTTATTGAAGAGATTTTTCACATGCTCAAACGCACACATCACAGTATCGTGTGTGAGGGTGTGGAAACAAAGGAAGTGGCTGATTTCCTGACTGTGGCAGGCTGTAATGAGATGCAGGGCTTTTACTATTATAAGCCTATGCCATCCGAGAGCTTCTCAGAGCTTCTCGATAGCATGCAGTAAATTATCTGTTTCCTGATTTTGACAAAAGTTAAAAAAATAGAGCCAGTATTTCTACTGACTCTGATTTACTTCAAGCATATTACAATTTATTTTGATAATTCTCTAACTGATGAAAAATACCAACAATTTATAAGCCATACTTTGCCCTCGTTTCTCTAAGTGCTGTTCTGGCATCCTTTATCTGTCCTGCCTCTATCTGCTTTTCAGATATCTCTATATCTCTGTACATGGCAATCTGTCTCATTGTTGACTCATAAATCTCCATGCTCATAATTACCATATCGCCATAGCCATTTTTAGTAACATAAATTGGCTCCTCTGTCTTATGACACATATCAGATATCTCCGATGTATTCTTCAAGTCTTTAATTGGAATTATTTGCGGCATAATATACACCCCCTTATTTATGGTCTAATTATACCATAATTACGTCCTTTTTCAACCCAAGTTTCATTATCCTAATTAACCGCTTCCTCTTTCACTGACATAATTCTATAAAATACAGCACAAAATACCAACGCAAAAACGACTCCAAATACATTCTGAATCACCCTTAGGCCGACTGCTCCCTTTAATCCGTAGCTCTCTGCAGCTATAGCCAGAGCACCAAATGTATTAAAAACAGCCTGCCAGCCGTATTGTGCCGATAATCCCACGCCGATTCCACCTATGATTCCTATGTACGCATAGATTGATGGTGGAAGCAGAAAATATAATGCCGTGAAGCATATAACACCAGCGATATTACCGACAATCCTTTTTCTGACTCTGTACTGCATATCCTCCATAAACGGCAGGATGGCAGACATGGCTGCAATACCTGCCCACATTGCACGCGGCATATTGCAAAGCTGTGCAATACATAGAACTAACGGTACGCATAGTATCTGGCACAACTGCCATTTTGTACGTGATGAAGAAAGGTCAAACTCCTCAATTACAGCTTTCATATTTCTTTTATAGTCTCTGTTTTTATGATTTCTGTAAAATACCAGGCATGTGATGGCAGCTCCTGCAGCCATCCCTGCTATTCGAAGCATATAGCTTTTTCCTGACACATCATATCCATATAATAATAAATAGCCAAGAACCAGTGTGGATTGATTAAACATAAATGGATTATGGCATCCGAACAAAATCAGCACTGCAAGAGCTGCAATGTTTATAAGCAGCGCCGGAAGCGGTGAAAGCTGATTTGCCAGATGTGGGCATACTGTCATAATTACAAAGAACAATGCCAAAAGCCATGTAGAATGTCGGGTATGGATTCCCAGATCAGCGTTGCGAAATACCATAACGCATAATAAAACCACTACTCCCACAATGCTGTTATCCTTTCCCAATATGATGCTTGAGGCAGTGACAAAGGCAAAGCAAAAAACCATTGTGACAGCTATCTTCACCATGTATACAAACGTATGGTATAGTTTTTCTTTCATTGTTTTACTATTTTTCAGCAGGCTTTTAGAGCCGGCCTGATTTAACTGCAGTTCCTGATAAAATGTCATATAAATTCTCCTATCTTTTATCTTATTATTTTATTATTGTAACTATCATGTTCTAAATAGCTACTCATTATAATTCTTTATTGGCAGTTCTACTACAAATCTGCATCCTCCGTATTCCCGGTTTTCAGCTTTGATTGTTCCACCGGCGATGTCTACAATTCTTTTCACAAGTGCCAGGCCAAGGCCGTTTCCCTCGGCTTTATGAGAACCATCCACCTGATAAAACTTGTCAAATATTCTGGCTTTTGCATCATCCGCGATTCCCGGTCCCTCGTCTTCCAGAATAAACTGCACAGAATCATTTTCATGCCTTAGAAACATGGTGATGGTCCCATTTTGTGGACTAAACTTGATTGCATTATCCAAAAGATTCATCCAGATATGCATAAAAAGCCCTTCATTTCCAACATATCTGACCTCTTCCATCTCCACCTGAAAGCCAATTCCTTTTTCAGTCCATTTGTCTTCCAACGAAAGAAATGCCTGACGGATTTGTTCATCCAGACGATATTTGGTTTTTTTCATTGGAATATTCTGATTTTCCAGCCTTGATAACAATAAAATATTTCCAACAAGACCTGAAAGCCTTTGAGTATTAAACAGGATTTTTTCTACATACCCCTCCTGCTCCTGTGACAGCTCATCTCCCTGGAGCAGCATTGTATAGCCTTCAATTGCATTGATTGGAGTCTTGAACTCATGGGAAACATTGGATACAAAATCCATTTGCAGCATCTCTGTTGCACGAAGCTCTTTTGTCATGACATTAAAGCTCTGATAGGATTCTCCAATCTCGGCTATGCGGCTGTTTGTTTCCAGATGCTGTTCAAAATCTCCCTGGGAAACCGCTTTCATTGCTTTACTGAGCCTGGTAATCGGCTCAAGGAGCCTTGCATTGATAAATGATGTAATAAGTCCTGCTATCAATGTATTAAAAATCAAAAGCCAGCCAAGGCCCGGTATTTTCCCGGGCAAATCCAAAAAATGATTCAAAAACGCAAACAACAAGGCTGATATCAGCATAGAAAATGCAAGTGCCAGCCAGATTGCACCAGTCAGACACGAGCGGATACGCAATTCTTTTTTCTTTTTATGTTCCATTATTTTTTCACCACCTTGTATCCCAGACCACGCATTGTTACAATTTCGAAATCCGGATTTTCTTTAAAACGCTCCCTGATTCTTCCTATATGTACCTCTATCGTATGTGGGTCTGCCTCCGTCTCGTATCCCCATACCTCATCCATTAGCTGCTGCTTCGTAAATGTCCTGCCCGGTGAAGCTGCCAGCTTATATAAAAGCAGGAATTCCTTTTTGGGCAGTACAAGAGTTTCATCACCGGTCACAACTGTCATTGCATCATAATCAAACTCGGTTGAGCCAATCACAATTTTGTGTTCGTTCAGTATCTGTGCACGACGAAGCAGTGCCCCTACCCTCAAAACCATTTCATTGACATTTACGGGTTTTACCATATAGTCGTCACTTCCCGAAAGAAAGCCCTGACGCATATCATCGAAGCTGCTTTTTGCAGTAATCATAAGCACCGGTATCTGATATCCCGCCGAACGAAGCTCCGACACAAGTTCATATCCATCCATAACCGGCATCATTATATCGGAAATGATTAAATCAATATACTCTCTGTCCAATACCTCCAGTGCCTGTGCTCCATCCGACGCACTTTTGACCTGATATCCGCTCTTTTCAAGCACCTTTTGGAATAACATACTTAATTCCTTATCATCTTCTACAATTAATATCTTAAACACGATTTATGTTCTCCTTTAATCAAAACAAATCCCTTGCCCATCCAAGCAGATGCTGTACCAGAAACACCTTTCTTTTATGTTTTTCTGTTAATTCAATCGGCTTTACATGATACGGATCATAATATGTTCCGTCGTCTAATACCTGTCTGGACACGCTCTCATACTCCATCATGCCATCCTCCAGCTGTTTATTAATCTCTTTACTGCGTATTACAAGCATCAGCTCTGTATCCAGATAAGTACTTCTCATATCCATATTGAATGAACCTATTACTGACAGATCATCGTCAATCAGAATACTTTTTCCATGATATGAATAACCGCCTTCATATTCCCAGATATCAATTCCTGTTTCTAAAATTCTGTTTCTGTTTTTGGCATAATCAGCAGCTCCAAATGGATTTCCGTTATTTGCAACAGAATTTGTCATAATAGAAAAGTCCGGAACCTTCTGTGCAATTTCCTCCCATGTATTATACATCATATCATTGCAAATAATATATGGTGTATGAATTTTTACGCGTTCCTTTGCATTTTTCATTAATTCTCCCAGCTGATACCATACCACCGGTTCCTTAGCCCCGGTGTGGATTGGATTTGATAACAATGTAATCTTTTCTGTTTCAAAGGTTTCATCCGCATAATCTGTATCACAAATTTTTTCCTTATTAACTTCAAAATATTGCTGATACCCTTTCTGTAGCTCTAAAACTGCTTTCTTTACAGATTGTCTGTCAGCTAATTTTTTACTGTTATGAAAATACCGACAGTCCTCCTGTTCCCATATTGTTTCAAAATAATTCAAAAGCTGATTGACCGAATTATCTTTCTGTGGCTCATCGCAGACAACTAACACATCCCGGTCAAAATTTTTATGCCCCGGAAAATCACCCAAAAAATAATTATATGTGTTTCTTCCGCCAAGAATATATATTTTACCATCTGCAATCAGATATTTATCATGCATTCTTCCCATTGTCTTCCATGGCTTAAGCGGATTTGCTTTATTGTACAGCTTAATCTCAACATTCTCATGCGAAGATAATCCATAAAAATATGGATTACCCTCCATATCAATCCAGCTCTCCATTCCATCTACCAATATGCGGACATGTACGCCTCTGTCTGCCGCATCATGCAGTGCTCCTAAAATCAATTTTCCGCTTTCGTCTGATTTAAATGCAAATGTAGAAAGGATTATTTCATCCTTTGCATTTTGGATTAATCTAACTCTTTCTAAAAGAGCCTGCGAATTTTTTTCAATGATTACTGCTCTTTCCGTATTCTCTCTCCCCACCACACTCATAATATTTTGTGTTTCCTTTATAGTAGCATCAGACACTGCCGGCTGTTTTTTATATGTGATGCAGATTCCGATTAACTCATAAAAAGCCACACATAAAAAAACTGCCAGTATAGCCAAAATAATTTTACATATTTTATGCCTTTTCATTGTACATCACCTGATTCCTTGTATTTTATACTCATACAATACAATGTCAATCTCAATTTTACCTCAACAGAATTGATTTTATGCAAAAAGACAGGAAAAAGCAGCTGCCTGCAATTTCCTGTCCATAAAAACTCATATAAAATTATTTTACTGCGATTTACCTATTTTTCCTATATAATTTTTAAAGCACAATTACGGCAGCGTCAAGCCCGTCTACTTTTCCGTCAAATGCGCTATCTGTAAGCAGATTATATTTCTCGGCATACTCACTAAATTCCTTTACACTGCTGCCGCAATTGAAAATCAAGGCGAGTGTCTCTTCGCCATTTTTTCTGATCATAACAATCGTATCCTCATCGTCATTTGCGATTGTCTCAATCAATTCGCCCTCTACGATGCATGCATGTGCTTTTCTAATCTGCATGAGCTTCTTATACCAATTATACATCTCCTTGTCCTGGTATTCCTCATCCCAGTACATGCCTCGTCTGCAGTCCGGATCATTTGCTCCCGGCATGGCATACTCATCGCCATAGTAAACCATAGGCATTCCCGGCAGTAACAGCTGAAAGGCTGCTGCGAGATGCTGTTTTTTCTTATTATCGTTGCACAGATGTAGAAATCTTGCTGTATCATGGCTGTCAATCAGGTTCCACATCAGAGGATAGCACTTTTTGTTTAAGCGTCCCTTCAGATATCCCAGATTCTGTACAAACTGACTGACATTTATCTTTTCATCTGCAAGCAGGTCTATCAGATTCAGGTAGAATGGATAATTCATGACAGTATCCCACTCATCTCCCTCGAGGAAGTCGCCTGCGTAGTGCCATATCTCACCAATTATCAGCATATCCTTCTTTACAGCCTTGATTGCCTTTCTGAAATTCTTCCAGAAGAAATGACTGATTTCGTCTCCTACATCCAGTCTCCATCCGTCAATATCACATTCCTTAATCCAGTAGCAGGCAACATCCGTGATGTATTTCTCCACCTCAGGATTTTTCAGATTAAGCTTTGGCATTCCACCGTAGTAGCCGAAGCATTTGAAGTTTGGAATCTCTCCCCATTCACTCTTAGGCGGCAGCTCGTCGATAAAATACCAGTCCAGATATTTTGATTTCTCGCCCTTTTCCAGTATATCCTGAAATGCAAAAAATTCTCTTCCTGAGTGGTTGTATACCGCATCCAGCACTACCTTCATGCCACGCTCATGAGATTTTTGTACGAGCTCCTTTAAATCCTCTGTTGTTCCAAATGATGGGTCAACCTGATAATAATCAATGGTATCATACTTATGACATGAATTTGATTTAAAGATTGGTGTCAGATATACCACATCGATTCCCAGATCTTTAATATAATCCAGATGCTCTATGATTCCTCTGAGATTGCCATGCAAATCATCCATAGGCGTAATCGGCGCCTTATACCACAGCTTTTTGTCCACCGGCTGTGTTGCGGCAAAGCGCGACGGAAAAATCTGATACACTACCTTGTTGGCTGCCCACTGTGGCACCTCAAACATCTCTTCCTCCCTGAGGTTCTGCGGGCAGTCAAACATTCTGTCCCTGTTTGTAATGCACTCCTTGTCGAACTCATAATTGCCGTAATATACCTTTTCACCCTGCATGTCCGTAAATTCAAAAAAGTATCTCAGGCATATCAGATGCATCTGAAGCTGTGCTTCATAATAATCGTGAAACTGCGAAGTGGCTACCTTCTTCATAGGAAGCGTCATTCGCGTATCCTTGCGCTCCATAGGTATATACTTGTCCTCATAGTGAAGGATTACCTCCTTCATATCATCCTTTTTTACCTGCACGCGTATCACAAACAAATCCTTATCTATCGCATAGCAGAATCTTTTATCCATGTCATGAAAAATTGCTGAGTATTCCATAAAATGCCCCTTTACTTACGTATTTCGTTATTTTGTATTTTAACGCACTATCTCAAACAATTCTATCATTATATCCATGACATTTTTACACTATTTCTACTTTATGCATGATTTTAGATTAATAACATTTTATTTTTTTGACTTTATTCCCTAAAACACTGCGTTCATTATCAATCTTTGAAATCTCACTTTTGTGCCGAAAATTCGAGTGCCTTTTGTTCATTTTCTGCTGTCATTGCATCCACATAATCCTGAGGATTCCAGACTTCATCTAATATATCCTCCGGGAACTTTTTACGAATATCATCAGAGTATTGGCTGCCATCTCCCGGCTCCCAATATTCAGATAGTTCATATCCATTCTCTGTCACATTGAAAGTTAGGGCAACAGGACCACAACCTCCACCGACACTTTCAATCCCTTCTTCGGACAAATTATATTCCTCATAAAGAGTGAGAACATATACGGTCAATGTCTCATTCTCCTCAGAGTTTGCAGCCCCACCGGCTTCTGTAGCCAATACAGTATGGCTTTCGCAGGCAAAAACACCTTTGTAGTATCTATCGCTGTTATGTTCCATGATTGCATTATGGATTGCTGTATCAACATTGGTTTCGTTAATCGATTCTGTTCTGGTTTCCCCGGCACAGATGCGTTGTAAATAGCTGATAAAGTCAGAGTCAGTTATTCGGTAATACGCATTCTCATACAGAATTGCTGCTTGATTTCCGTTGGAATCAAAACCGCTGAATGTGATTCTGTCGTTTTCCTTGGTATCCACATGAAGGGAATAGAAAGGTGTATGACCTTGCAAAGATTGGTCTTTGTGACCAATCTTTAAGTTTTTAATACGACTGCTCAACTCGTCAATTTCCGCTGCGGATAATTGGAATGTGGTCGGTCCGCTATTTGTTCTAAAGTCCATGGTGCTTGCTTTGGAAATTTGAACAGAATCAAGTTTCACTGGGAATGAACTCGGATTTGTCAGGAAACATACCCCAAGAACAATACTTGAAACCACAGCAATAGCAACAATCCAAAATGCAGGTTTCTTGTAATTCAGCACATTTTTCACCCTTTCTTTGACGCCAACCTCTCCAAAGGCAAGTGGACAAACCATAACTGTTCTTCTATTCACGCTACAAGAAAGCAGAGCTTCTGAATAAGAAATAGACTCGTTTTGATTCAGTCCACGAATAACTTTTTCATCGCAGGCAAGTTCAATATCTCGGCAAAGTAAAATATACGCAATCCATACAAGAGGATTGAACCAATGGATTGCCAACACTAAATACCCCAACGGTTTCCACCAATGGTCACAGCGTTTCAGATGAGCATTCTCGTGGGCAATAATATAGGGCAACTGTGCTTCATCTGTCCCGGAGGGAATGTAGATGCTCGGTTTGAAGAAACCAAGAATAAAAGGTGTTTGTATATCGTCACAAATCCAAATGTTGTCCCGCACAGAAAGGGATGCACCGACTTTCTTTTGCAAGCGGAAATAGCTGACGGCAGCATAAACGAGCATGGCTATGATGCCTATTGCCCATACGATTGCCAGCACAGGAATCAAAAGCTGAAGTGGATTTGCGCTTGCAATTGGCTCTGGAGCAAAGGTGTCCGTAATAATTGGATTCACTACCTTGTCGATAGAGCTTACGCCTGTGGAGATTTCTGGTGTCCAGTCCATCATGATTTCAGGACTGATGGTCTCGGCACTTGGAATCAAGCTCAATGCGCTTTCAAAACTGAATGGGCAAATCAATCGAAAAGCTACGATACCCCACAGTAGGACATTGATCCACTTAGGTGCCTTTTTCAAAACCACACGCAAAAGTACGACCGCAAGGATCAGCCAAGATGCGGCGATACTCATATTTACAATTTTCAAAAAGAATGAACTCATAGATTACTCCTTTCCGGCGGCTGCATCAATCATGCGTCGAATCTCCGCAGCTTCCTGTTGAGAAATACCCTTCCTTTGTGTAAAAGCCGCAATGAAAGCAGGAAGGGAACCTTCAAAGGTTTCGTCAACGAACTGCTCGCTCTGAACGGCATAGAAATCATTTTTAGACAGAACAGAGGAAACGATGCCACCATTATTCTGGAAGATACCACGCTCACAAAGCTTGCGTAATATCGTATAGGTGGTGGAGCGATTCCAGTTCAGTTCTTTTTCACAGAGCTTTACCAATTCTCTGGAGTGCAAAGGCTCATTCGCCCAAATAATATCGGCAAAGTGGGATTCCACTACGCCCATCTTCATCTCAGCCATAAAGATTTCTCCTTTCAGTTTATCGCTAATAAACTAATTATAGTTTACTCCCGATAAACTGAAATGTCAATAGGAAACAGCCATTACTCTCACAGGTTTCATAAAGTTTTGGGAAGAGAATCCGCTGTCGCCACGAAGATAAGTTTTAATGCTCCTTTCCAGGTATTCTTGAAAAATAGATTCCATAAATTTATCAAAAAAATCCGCTATACTTTGTTTTAAAGTATAGCGGATTTTAGTTATTTTACGATCTGAAAGCTTCTAGTAATAGGAGCTGCCTGATAATTGCCACCAATTGTAACTACTGTGACTACATATCTGCCCGGCTCTGTAGGAGCCTTTGTGCTTGAATATGGCTTCCACTTGCTTGTAAAGCCACTGTATAGATAATGCACATTGCTCTGGCTGATTGAGACATCACCATCATATGATAGCGTTGCTCCAAAATCAAAGGATGCTACATCTGAGGCTTTAAGCTTCCCATTTGTAAAGCTCTGATTCCAACTAAGCTTAGTTCCTTTTGAATGCATCTTGACAAGTAAAGCACCAACTCCAACACCTGTCTCATAATTCTTGTTATCGGTAACCGCTGTCACCGTATAAAGACCGGCACGGTTTGGAGTACCAAATGACACTCTCACTGTGTCTGCAACAGAAGGAAGCTTATTTATTATCTCAAGAATCTGTCCAACTGTACCCGTATCTATATGAAGCTTCTTCAACGTGTCAAGCAGCTCCTGTGTGCTGAAAAGTTTTCTAAGCTCTCCGACTGTCATACCGTCCTGCATCATCTGTGTAAAGGACTTTCCATATAGCTTTGAAACAACCGGATCTATAAGCTTAAGTACTGTGCTGTTTGTATACTTCTCAGGCATCTGAAGATAAATGCCTGCATTTACATTGCTTGTAAGACCGGCATAGATTGTATATACATCAAACCTGTCTGAAGGATTTGTTGTAACAAAATCCTGTGGTAGTGCATCTCCGGCATAAATGTTTGTTGACTTTACTTTAACATTTACCTTTGCCTTATTAACGGTCACACTAGTCTCTGCTGATGCTGATGGACGATACTCGGCATTGCCTTTATATGTTATACGGATTTGCTGCTCTCCTGCACCCATCTGCAGATAAGTAAGTAAATTAACCTTTCCGCCTTCTATCGGAGCCCACTGCCTGGTGACTCCCTCAACTCCGGCTACATCATCAACACCATAGTATTCCATTGTAAAATCATCAACACTTAACGTATCCTTTGCAGGCAATGTACTGTTGTCCCAATCAATTACCTGATCAAATATTGACTGTTTCATAACGGCAGTGTCCATATTGTATGAAAAAGATACTCCCTCCCTGCATACAACGGCCGCTGCTATACGGTTATCGGCTGTAGTCACATTTACCTGTGTCTGTGTACCTTTATAGTTCTTATTTCCATCCCACTTTATGCGGATAGTCCACTCTCCCGGACCAAATTTTTTAAATGCTGCAGTCCAGTTTGTAGAATTAAGTGGCTGCCAGTTTGGTATTATATCTGTTCCGGCATTGTACTCCATTGCCACATCATCATATGTAAGCCCTGCCGGATTTGTCTTTGCTATCACAGCATCATAAATTGCTCTTGCTGTAGCATCAAAATCATATGACTGATCCGCGTTAAAAGCCATGCTCACTTCATACGGAGCATCCTTTAAAACAAATGATGATTCATACTTGTAAGCTCTGTGGAGTGTAACAACCTCATCGCTTCCCTTAAGTCTGAATTTGAAATCTCCTTCACCGTTTTCTAAAAATGCCGGATGATTATATTCTGTTGTTACAGTATTCCAAAGTATTTTTTTCGTTGTTGTGCTCGTAAAGCCCTCTAAGCTTCCGAATGCTGTATTTTTCTGTAATTTAGTCTTATCCTTGCCCTCGCACTCGTACTCCCAATCAAGGTTTTTTACATCAACTTCGTCTGCGTTTACAACAAGCGCTTTTGCTATTGCCGCTTTAGCAGTCTCAATATCTGCACCCTGCGGAATAACTGCTGTTCCATTCTGAAGCTGTACTGTCACCTTCTGTGACTCATCTGTCAATAATGCACTGCCGCTGTCAACAGACTCATAAGCCACATCTGCTGCAAATATGACCTGCGTTGCAAGTGGTTCTAATGTAAGCGCCGCTGCAAATATAATTGCAAGACACTTTTTCCCTCTTTTGTAATCATTTTTCTTTTACCTCTGTTTAATTATTTACTGCCGGAATACATCCGGCTGAATTATGGAATAATGATACAGGGTAAAAAATAAACCGTCAATAGGCTTTATAGCCCAATTTATCGCTTTTATTTACTTATATTACTGCACACTCAGATAGCTTGTCACACAATAAAGTGTCTGTCCATTATATTCCACGCGTGACCAGCCAAACTCCTCATTGATTCCGGTTCTGGTGACGGTTTCCCCATTTTTTATCGTTGCAACAACTGTAGCATCCGGATTTGTGACACTTGGAAGTGCACGCAGATTAACCTCTATTTTTGCAGTGACAGTATCATTACACTCCTTGAACTTTGTCTTCAGTCCGTCTCCGCTGCCACTTCCGTCCTGCCCGGGAACTACATAGTTCATATCTGTTGTGAGGTAGTTTGAAATGGCATAATATGTCTGTCCATTATATTCGACACGTGACCATCCACTGTCACTGACGCCTGTTCTTGTTGCTGTATCACCGTTATTCAGCGTTACCTTAATTGTGCTGTCATTGCCCTGACTTGGAATATCCCTCAGATTGACGCTCTCCTTGGCAGTTACGGTCTCATTTACATCCGAAAACTTCATATTTGCTTCCGGGTCAACTGTTGCATTGTCAGCCGCATCACCATTTTTTGCAGACTCTGTCTCATCAAACCCAAAGTATGCCACATTCAAATCTACCGGCTTATCAATTCCTGACACCTTTCCCTTATTGGTATACTGCCACATGGCATGTGTGCCCTCATATGATGACTTCGGTGTTTCCGGGTAAGCTGTATCCGGATATTGTGACACCCATATTTTGTAGCTGCTCTCAAGCGCTTTAGTATCCCACTGGCTGTTTTCCGACAACTCATTCATGGCAGCGTAAAACATAGGCGTGTATCCTTTTTTATATATTTCCTGCAAAAATGCCTCAGCTACTTTGGTACGGGCCTCTGATGACATGCCATACTGTCTGCTTGCTGAGTCTGTGAAGCCCTCGCAGTCAAATGCCACCGGATATGTAATCTGATATTTTGAGATGTAGTCTGCAACCCAGTCTGCCTCTTCAATGGCTTCTGTTTCATTTACTGCTGATGAGAAAAAATATACTCCAACCTTTATGCCATTTTTCTGTGCCTCCTGCATGTTGTATCTGGCATTTGTATCAACACACATCTCACCTGTTTTCTGGGTTCTGTAGCCCACACGTATCATCGCAAAATCAATTCCGCCTGCGGCAACCTTGTCCCACTTTATGGTGCCCTGATATTTAGATACATCAATTCCGAAGGTCAGATTACTATTTTCCGCAACAGTGCTTGCAGACAGTATCTGTGTCTCATCCGCAGAAGCTCCCTCATCAGTTGTAACACTCATTGAGCCGGCATTGTCGCCCGTATGCTGCGGGTCTTCCTTGTCTGAACTATCCTCTGTGGCTGTTTCCGTCATCTGTGACGAGCCTTTAGCCTCGTTTTTTGCTGACTTAATCACAAAAAATGTGGCAACTGCAGCCAGTGCAGCTACTATCGCAACAATTATAAATATTGCTATTATCTTTCTTTTATCGTTCATAGATTTTCCTCTTCATCAATGTATATACCATATATAAGCAACCTGTTTTTATGCAACAAAATATATCATATAATATACTAATTTTCAAATATCTGTCCATTTTTAAGAGTCTTTTTTTCTGAGAAAATATTAAAAAATCCGCTATACTCACCTATCGTATAGCGGATTAATAAAACACTATTTAATTTTCAGGCTTTTCACCGGTTTTGTGCGTATCCGCATTTACAACGAGATTTACTCCATCAAGTCCGGTTACATTTACGTTGCGATTTACCTTTGCGTCATATGAATCAGCGTTGATAATCTCAGATAAATCAATACCTGTTGCCTCTTTCATACTCTCAAATACCTTTGCCATTACAACCGGTACATTTCCGGCAACCTTGCCTACACCATTTTCGCCATCACCGCCACCGATAATAGTAATCTTGTCGATTTGTCCAAGTGGCTCTGCAACCTTGGCTGCGATATCAGGCAGCACCTTAATCATCATCTCTGCAACGGCTGCCTTATTGTACTTGGCATATGCCTCTGCCTTTTTCTCCATAGCCTCAGCCTCTGCAATACCCTTTGCCTGGATAGCTGATGCTTCTGCCTCTCCGACTGCACGGATACCGGCAGCTTCCTGCTCCTTGGCATATCTCATGGCTTCTGCCTCTGCTTTCTGTGCCTCCGCCTGACGCTGTGCCTCGAACTGTCTTGCCTCAGCTTCCTTCTGACGCTGGTAGAGCTGTGCCTCTGCCTGCTGCTGTGCTGCGTATTTATTGGCCTCAGCCTTTTTCTTGACCTCTGCCTCAAGAGACTGCTCTGTTACTGCAACCTCTTTCTGCTTTAACTCAATCTCTCGCTCCTGCTTTGCGATATCAGCGTTTGCTGTGGCAACCTCAATGGTCTTACGCTGCTCTTCCTTCTGGATATCGTAAGCCGCATCCGCCATAGCCTTCTTTGTATCAGCCTCCATCTGAAGCTCTGATTTCTTGATAGCGAGCTCATTCTGTTTCTTGGCAATCTCTGTCTGTGCTGCAACCGCTGCATCATTTGACTCTTTATCAGCCGCAGCCTGCGCTACCTTGATGTCTCTCTCACTCTCTGCCCTTGCGATGGCGGCGGCCTTTTTAATCTTTACGATATTGTCGATACCAAGATTCTCTATTACCTCGTTGCCATCCACGAAATTCTGCACATTAAAGCTGATGATATCAAGTCCCATTGCCGCAAGATCAGGCTCTGCATTCTCTTTTACCAGATTGGCAAACTTCTGACGGTCTGAAACCATCTCCTCAAGCTTCATTTTTCCAACGATCTCACGTACATTACCCTCGAGAACCTCTCTTGCAACACCAGCGATATACTCTGTGTTTTTGTTAAGAAAGTTCTCAGCCGCAAGGCGCAGCTTTTCAGGATTATTACTGATTTTTACGTTTACCGTAGCATCGACGTTGATATTGATATAATCTGCTGTCGGTACTGCATTGCTAGTCTTTACATCGATAGGTATCAGTCTGAGATTCAGCTTATCAAGACGCTCAAAAAACGGAATACGTATGCTCGCCTTTCCAATAACTACCTTTGATTTTTTCTTCACACCTGAAATGATATATGCCATATCAGGCGGTGCCTTCACGTATCCGATTGCCATAAACAACAGGATAACAAGAACAACAACTGCAACAATAATTCCAATGATACTAATGTCCTGCATAACTTACTCCTCTCTTTCGTATGCTTTTTATTAATAATTTGACAATATCATTTTATTATAAATATATTGTTTTGTCACTCTAAATATTAAAAATCCGCTATACTCACCTATCGTATAGCGGATTAGTAAAACATTATTCAATTTTCATCTTTTTTTATTGCTCTAAGCTATTGTGCCATTTGCAATGTCGTTCTTTGCCAATAAATATGTAATACCCGGCATAAGAATGGCTGAAATAATTGACTTGACAATATTACCAGCACTAAGCTGTGCTGCAATGGCATATGTAACTATACTTACAATGAATCCCAGAGCTGCAAGTGCAATAATAAGCACCAAACCAATCTTTTTGTGTGCGAAAAGCAGAATACCGATAGAAACAGTTATGATAATCTGTAGTATAACGCTAATGAAACACAGTACGACATATATCGAACCTAATCCTAAAGTAGCTCCTACGACTGAAGCACCCAACGCAACGACGATTCCGCCAATTGTTGCAAGAATATTCAGCACGAAAATAATCCATAACCATACGGTTAAACCTGTTGAAAGCTTATTGTTTTCCATAATTATCCTCCTTTAGTAATCCCAATTTTTTTCAACATGTTCATTATAATGTACTGAGAAATTTATTTCAATAGTCAAAATGTCTTATTTTGAACTTTTACTTCCGAGCTAATCAAAAATATCATTGATTTAAATGACAGATGCATTTACAATATAGCTATTATGAAAAAATTATTTGTAAAATATGTCTCACAAAACATACTCGGCATGGTGGGTATGTCATTATATATACTTGCCGACACCTTCTTTATATCAAAGGCGGTCGGCTCAAACGGTATCACCGCGCTCAATCTTGTGCTGCCTGTATACAATTTGATTTTTGCCATAGGCGCAATGATCGGAGTCGGCTCCGCCATCAGATACGTCGTAGAAAAAAATAAGGGCGATACATCCAGCGAGAGCTATTTTTTTCATGCTCTGCTGTGGTGTATTATGATAAGTGTTATATTCATATTGATTGGTATTTTCATCCCGGACAGGCTCGTAGGGCTGCTCGGCGGCGATGCAGCAATTATAAATACCGGTAAAAACTATACACGTATTTTCATGCTTTTTACGCCGTTTTTCATGTGCAACTATGTGTGCAACGCTTTCGTAAGAAATGATGGCGCACCATCCATTGCCATGTGCGCCACACTTTTCAGCAGCCTTTTTAATATTGTTTTTGACTACATACTCATGTTCCCGCTGGGACTTGGCATGGAGGGAGCCGCTTTAGCTACCGCTATTTCACCGATTATAGGCATCCTGATATGCTGTATTCATTTCTTCTCAGACAAATGCTCCGTAAAGCTTAAGCCTGCGGTTCCATCTGTCAAAAGACTCATTTACTCCTGCCAGGTTGGTGTTTCTTCCTTTGTTGCAGAGATATCATCAGGTGTCATAACTATTGTCTTCAATATGATTATCCTTAGACTTGCAGGAAATATCGGTGTGGCAGCATACGGTGTGGTTGCCAATACATCACTGGTCGCTGTAGCTTTGTTCAACGGAATAGCACAGGGCTCACAGCCTCTTATCAGCGACTATTACGGCAGAGGACTTAGAAAAAATGTAGGCTCGATACTCAGGATGGCTGTCGTTTCATCTCTCTTAATTGCTGCACTGCTCATTTTGTTCATATGCACCTTTGCACCTTTTGTGACATCTGTTTTCAACAGCGAGCACGATGCCAGGCTTGCTTCGTATGCCGAGAGCGGACTGCGCCTTTACTTTACAGGCTTTATTTTTGCCGGAATCAATATAGTAGGTTCTGCTGTCCTAAGTGCCGTTGAGTCCGTAAAATATGCATTTGCGGCATCTATCATGCGTGGTTTTATCGCTATAAGCATTTTCGCATTCGCACTTTCAGCCGCCTTTGGCATGACAGGTGTTTGGCTTGCTTTTCCGGCAGCTGAATTTGTGACTATGTTTATTATTGTTAAGGGATTAAGAAAAAACTATTCTAATTGTAATAGATAAATTTTTTTCAAAAATATTCTTTATGTTGGAAATCAAACATACAAGTTGTTTTTATAACGCTATTATTCTATCAGAAACATAAAAAAACTACTGATGGAGGAAAAAAAGATGTTTTGTTTTCAATGTGAACAAACGGCCGGATGCACCGGCTGTACCGGAAATATAGGTGTCTGCGGAAAAAAGGCAGATACTGCACAGTTACAGGATGAATTGACAGGCGCACTGATTGGTCTGGCGAGAGCTATCGATGACACATCAGCTGTTTCAAAAAAGACTTGGCAGACCATTATCGAGGGCTTATTTACCACAATTACAAATGTAAGCTTTGATAATGCAGCAATTGAAGATATGATACAAAAGGTCAGAGCAGAAAAAGCCTCTCTGGTTGGCAACTGTAATAAATGTCAGTCTCCTTGTGGACGAACTGACGAATATGATATGCAACAGCTATGGAATGCTGATGAAGATATCCGTTCCCTGAAGTCACTTATTCTCTTTGGTATTCGCGGAATGGCTGCATATGCCTATCATGCATATGTCCTGAATTTTGAAGATTCCGAGGTAAATCAGTTTTTCCGTGAAGCCTTGTTCAAGATTGGTTACGCAGAAAGTATGGATGAACTGCTTCCAACAGTTCTCAAGGTAGGTGAAATCAATCTAAAGTGCATGGCACTCCTAGACAAGGCAAATACACAAACCTATGGAACACCGGAGCCAACAGATGTTACGCTTACGGTGGAAAAGGGACCTTTTATCGTAGTAACCGGACACGATTTAAAGGACCTGCAGCTTTTGCTTGAACAAACAAATGGAAAGGGAATCAATATCTACACTCATGGTGAAATGCTCCCTGCCCATGCATATCCACTCTTAAAGAAATTCCCTCACTTGAAAGGAAATTTCGGAACAGCATGGCAGAATCAGCAAAAAGAATTTGATCATATTCCTGCTCCTATTCTCTACACCACAAATTGTCTGATGCCTCCAAAAAGCAGCTACATCGACAGAGTGTTCACAACAGAAGTGGTTGCCTTCCCGGGTACTGTTCATATCGATGAACAGAAGGATTTCACTCCTGTTATTGAAAAAGCACTTGAGCTCGGTGGTTACAAGGATGATCAGACCTTCACAGGCATAAATGGCGGCACACGGGTAACAACCGGTTTTGGTCATTCAGCAATCCTGTCCCATGCGGATACGGTAATAGAGGCCGTAAAATCAGGAGCTATCCGTCATTTCTTCCTGGTTGCCGGCTGTGATGGTGCCAAACCGGGCAGAAATTACTATACAGAATTTGTAAAACAGACGCCTTCTGACAGTATCGTCCTGACACTGGCATGTGGTAAATTTCGTTTCAACGATCTAAATCTCGGAGAAATTGGTGGTCTTCCGCGACTGATGGATATGGGACAGTGTAATGACGCTTATGGCGCGATACAGGTTGCAATAGCACTTGCGGATGCATTTGGATGTTCAGTAAACGAGCTTCCGCTTTCCTTTGTACTCTCCTGGTATGAACAGAAAGCAGTCTGCATCCTCTTAACACTGTTACATCTTGGTATAAAAAATATCCGGCTCGGTCCTTCTCTACCGGCGTTCCTTTCTCCTAACATTCTGAACTTTCTGGTAGAAAACTATGGGATTGCACCTATTACCACACCGGAGGAAGACATCAAAGTGCTGTTAAAACAATAAATAGTCAAAAACACAGGATATAGCGTCTTTGCTGTATCCTGTGTTTTTAAATTAACTTTAAATTAATTTGCAATCATTAGGGTAATCTAAGCTAATTCTCCCCATACATCTCCGGTCGCCTGTCCCTGAACAGTCCCCAGCTCTTTCTCTCACTCTCCAGCTCATCCAGATCAAAACTGTGGAGTATGAAGCCCTCCGATACTCTGTCCATCTCCTCAACAACCTCTCCGGTTGCGTCTGTGATAAACGAAGAGCCGTAAAATGTCAGTGCTGAGCTCTGGTTTCCGTTTTCTGCACACGGTACAACCTCCTCTGTGCCTATCCTGTTTGCCGCCACAACCGGCATCAGATTGCAGGCTGCATGTCCGGTCATGCACCGTCTCCAGTGTGGCATGCTGTCACATTCCAGTATCGGCTCGCTGCCTATGGCTGTAGGGTAAAAAAGTATCTCCGCGCCCTTTAAAGCCATGCCTCTTGCCGTTTCCGGGAACCATTGATCCCAGCATATACCGACTCCAATGGTTGCATACCTTGTCTTAAAAGCTTTAAAGCCTGTATTTCCCGGTGTGAAGTAAAACTTCTCCTGATAATAATGATCGTCCGGGATATGTGTCTTTCTATATATTCCAAGCACCTCTCCGTCGGCATCTATCACCACCACTGAGTTGAAAAGCTGTCTGCTCTCTCCAGCCTCATAAAAGCTCACAGGAATCACTACGCCAAGCTCCTTTGCAAGTGCCTTCATGCTCTGCACCGCATCATTTTCAGAAAGCGGCTTTGCATAGTCATAATAATCGTACCGCCTCTCCTGACAGAAATACTGTCTCTCAAAAAGCTCCGAAGGAAGTATTATCTGTGCTCCGGCCTCTGCCGCAGCTCTTATAAGCTTTGCTGCTTTTTCAATATTTTCTTTTACGTCACGGCTGCAGCTCATCTGGATTGCAGCAATTGTAACCTCTCTCATACTATTCACCTTTCTCATCCTGAATTAAATTACTGCGGTATCTGCTGTGTGATACAGTGTATATTTCCGCCACCGACAATTATGTCGCGTGCATATATCGGATACACCCTTCTTCCCTCAAAAAGGCTTCCGATTGCTTTAAGCGCAGGCTCATCCATAACATCACCAAACTGTGGAATGAGCACACCGCCGTTTGTAATGTAAAAATTCACATAGCTTGCCGCCAGGCGTTCTCCTGCCTCGCGCTCATCCTCACCCTCTTCAAAGGTAAATCCCGAAAGCTCATATTCTGTGATACACACCGGCTTCTTTGGAATGTAAACCTTGTGAACCTCAATTTTCCTGCCTCTTGCATCAGTTTCATTTTCCAATATTTCAAGATCCGCTGAGGACATCTGCCACTGTGGGTCATCCTTGTCATCAGTCCATGCCAGCACCACATGTCCCGGGCTTGTGAATGCACATATGTTGTCCACATGCTCGTTGGTTTCATCATTGTATATTCCATAAGGAATCCAGATGATTTTTTCGGCTCCAAGATAATCCTTTAATTTCTGTTCTATTGCAGACTTCGATAATTCCGGATTTCTGCCCTTGCTTAGCAGACAGCTTTCAGTCACTATCACAGTTTTCTCTCCGTCTGTATGGATGGCTCCACCCTCAAGGACAAACGGATGCGCATCATACATGTCGTATCCGGCTTTGTTGCAAAATAAAGCCGCTACTCTGTCATCCTTTGTCCAGTCTGCGTACAGTCCGTCCACCTTGCCGCCCCAGGCATTAAAACACCAGTCGATTCCTCTGACAGCGCCATCCTCATTTTTCACGAAGGTCGGCCCCACATCTCTGGCCCAGGCATCATCTGACTCCATTTGTATATATTTCACCGGGAAATTTTCCTGATAATTTTTCTGTTTCCTGACAGCTTCCACAACAGACCTTGCATTGTCTATCACATCTGCCTCAGCGAGCACATATGCCTGCTCAGACTCTGCTATCGCACATATCACCTCCGCAAAAGCCTCTCTTGCCCGCTTGGCACCGTAAATCCATGAGCCCGGGCGCTTCGGCCAGATGATGATGGTGCCCTTGTGGGGAGCATACTCCGCCGGCATATAGAAGCCGTCTGCCCTAGGACAGCCTGCATTTAAAATCTTCATATTTGAATCTCCTGATAACCTTACAATCCTTATTTTCATCCATTACGGCAATGTCCGGAAGCGGCATGCCGTTAAAGGTATTATTTTTGACCATCGAGTAGATTGCCATATCGCAAAAGCGCAGTCTGTCACCGGTTTTTATCTCCTTGTCAAATGAATAATCCCCTATCACATCACCTGCCAGACAGGTACATGAGGACAATCTGTAGGTATACTTCTTCTCACCCGGCTCGCCACTATCCATAAGCGGCGGACGGTACGGCATCTCAAGCACGTCCGGCATATGGCAGGCTGCGGATGTATCCAGAATGAGTATCTTTATACCATTGTTTTCAACTATATCAAGCACCGTTGTCTCCAGATAGCCTGCATCAAGCGCAACCGCCTCTCCCGGCTCCAGATAGATTTCAAGGTCGTATTTGTCGCGCATATGCGTAATGCATTTTTCAAGCCTCTCAATGTCATAGTCTGCCCTTGTGATGTGGTGTCCGCCTCCCATATTGAGCCACTTAAGCCCATACAGTAAATCTCCGAATTTCTCCTCTACCGCTGCAAGAGTCGTTTCGAGCGCATCCGAATCCTGTTCGCAGAGCGTGTGAAAATGAAAGCCCTCTATACGTGATAAATCAAGCCCGTTTTTAATAGCCTTATCGAGTGCCTCTCTTGTTATCCCAAGCCTTGAGCCCGGCGCACATGGGTCATATATCTCATGCCCCTCCTGTGTAGAGCACTCAGGGTTTATTCTGAGCCCGACACTTATTTTTTTATCAGCCTTTTCTATTTTATCCCTGTGAAGCAGATATTGCGATACGGAATTAAATACAATATGGTCACATATTTCTACCAGCTCATCCATCTCCTGCGGTAAAAAAGCGGGACAGAATACATGGTTTTCCTTTCCCATTTCTTCATGTGCAAGGCGGGCCTCAAAAAGCCCGCTTGCAGTTGTCCCGCTTAGATATCTGCCGATAAGAGGATATTCATAAAATGCGCTGAATGCCTTCTGTGCCAGAAGAATCCTTGCACCTGTCCTTTGCATGACACCATTTAATATCAAAAGATTTTCAGTTAATTTTCCCTCGTCTATCACATAACAGGGAGTTCTTAATTCATTTATCTTCATACCGGCCTCCGGACTAATCCATATGTACTGACTCATCCTCAGTCTTGTAGCAGTCCACAGGAACCGGATTCTCCACTACCTGCCAAGGCAGTCCGAACTTATTAAGAGCCTCCATGTATGGATCCGGATCCATCTCCTCGAGATTGAACACTCCCGGCTTCTTCCAAAGTCCCTTTACCACCATCATGGCACCAATCATTGCCGGCACACCTGTGGTATAAGAAATCGCCTGCGACTCAACCTCCTTGTAGCACTCCTGATGGTCACATACATTGTAGATGTAGATTGATTTTTCCTTTCCGTCCTTGACACCTGTAAAAATACATCCGATATTTGTCTTTCCGACTGTGCGAGGTCCCAGGGATGCAGGATCAGGAAGCAGCTCCTTAAGCACCTGTATTGGCACTATTTCCTTTCCATCCACCATAATCGGGTCTGTCCTTAGCATGCCTACATCCTCAAGACACTTCATGTGTGTGAGATAGCTCTGTCCAAAGGTCATGAAGAATCTGATTCTCTTTATTCCCGGAATGTTTTTGGCGAGCGACTCAATCTCCTCGTGGTGAAGCAGATACATATCCTTTTCTCCAACCTGGTCAAAATTGTACTGCGCTCTCCACTCCATAGGCTTTGTCTCTACCCAGTGGCCGTCTGTCCAGTATGAGCCGTTCGCAGAAACCTCACGCAGATTTATCTCAGGATTAAAGTTTGTCGCAAACGGGTATCCGTGGTCACCGCCATTGCAGTCGAGAATGTCTATAGTATGTATTTCATCAAAATAATGCTTCAGCGCATATGCAGAATAAACAGAGGTCACACCCGGGTCAAATCCGCTTCCAAGAATAGCTGTAAGCCCTGCCTCCTTAAATTTTTCCTGATATGCCCACTGCCATGAATAATCAAAATATGCCGTAAATCCAAGCTCCTTGCAGCGCTTTTCGTAGATTGCTCTCCACTTTGGATCCTCAGTATCCTCACACTCATAGTTGGCAGTATCGATGTAGTCAACACCGCACGCAAGGCATGCATCCATGATTGTAAGATCCTGATACGGAAGCGCAACATTTAAAACCGCATCCGGCTTGTATGCGCTAATCAGCTCTTTTAATTCCTCCACATTGTCGGCATCAACCTTTGCAGTCTCAATTTTTGTGCTTGTCTTTCCCTCAAGCTTTGCCTTCAAGTCATCACATTTTGACTTGGTTCTGCTTGCAATCATAATCTCGGTAAATACCTCGCTGTTCTGGCAGCATTTTCTGATTGCCACCTGCGCAACTCCACCACATCCGATAATAAGTAATCTGCTCATTTTTGTTCCTCCTGATTCGCTTTGGTTACGATATAGTTTATTATAATTTTATCTTGTTTCCTCTTCCTCGAGTAAATCCTCCACATATTTCGGAAGCATGAAGGCTCCCCTGTGTAAATGTGTAGTGTAATACCAGGTTTTAAGCCCCAGTGCATCCCATCTTTTTGCATCCAGATCATAAAGCGGATGATATTTCTTCGATGCAACCCCAAACAGCCAGTAGCCTGACGGACAGGTTGGAATATGTGCCTGATATACCCTGCTTATAGGAAATGATTTATACACCTTTCTGTGCATTTTCCGGCACTCAAGCTCGTCCTCATCATAAAAAGGGCTGCCGTGCTGATAAACCATGATTCCATCATCCTTTAGTGCCTTATAACAGCTTCCGTAAAATTCTTTTGTGAAAAGTCCCTCCGTATGTCCGAGCGGATCCGTGGAATCGTTGATTATCAGGTCATATTCATCCTGCTTCCTGCGTAAGAAGCGCAGACCGTCATCATAAAACATGGAAATTCTCTCATCCTCAAGCCCACATGCTACCTCCGGGAAAAACCGCCTGCATACATCGACAAACATCTTGTCTGTCTCAACCACATCAATATGCTCAACTGACGGATATTTGATGAGCTCCTTTGCCACACCGCCGTCGCCTCCACCTATTATAAGTATCCTTTTTGCATTCGGGTGAACCGCCATCGGCACATGTGTGACCATCTCATCATATATAAACTCATCTGTGTCCGAAAAAACAATCTCGCCATCCAGCGCGACCATTTTTCCAAATTCATATGATTTAAACACATCTATTTTCTGATAATCACTCTGCCCTGAAAAAAGCTGCTCCTGTATCCTTACATCCAGCTTGACATTGACAGTATGATATTGTGAAAACCACATTTGCATAGCTTTTCCTCCTGTTTACTGCTCCAATACCTTAAGATATTCTACCGCAGGATCCTCTGTTCCCTGCATTGAACAGCCCTTTTCCTTTGCGTAGACGATGTATTGCGCAATCTCTTTTGTGATAAGCTCTCCCGGTGCAAGAATCGGGATTCCCGGTGGATAACACATGACAAACTCACCACTTACAGCGCCTACCGCGTCCATAATTCGCACTGACTTCTTCTGCGAATAAAATGCCTCCTGCGGCGATACCGCCACCTTTGGGTTTATGTACTCTCCCGACAAAAGCCCGGTCTTGTCCTTGCTGTAAAGGCGCTTGATATCCTCAAGCGCACCTACAAGCCTCTCTATATCCTGTATTCTGTCACCGATTGATATATACGCAAGTATATTACAGATATCCCCAAACTCTATCTGGATATCATACTCATCGCGCAGCAGATCATATACCTCTATTCCGGCAAGCCCTATATCGAGCGTATAGATAGACAGCTTTGTCACATCATAATCATATATGCTCGTGCCGTTTACAAGGTCACGCCCATACGCATAATAGCCGCCTATGGAATTAATCTCCTGCCTTGCATACTCCGACATCTGTGCCACCTTGGCAAAAGATTCCTCGCCTCTGAGTGCCAGATTTCTTCTTGATATATCAAGGCTTGACAATAGCAGATAAGATGCGCTCGTGGTCTGTGTGAGGTTGATAATCTGCCTCACATAATCAGCATTCACATCCCTTCCGGTGAGCAGAATCGAGCTCTGTGTCAGGCTTCCTCCTGATTTGTGCATCGATACCGCAGACATGTCTGCCCCGGCTGCCATTCCTGATATCGGAAGCCCTTTTCCAAAATAAAGATGTGTACCATGTGCCTCATCCGTGAGCACCTTAATTCCCTTCGAATGAGCAAGCGCAACTATCGACTTAAGGTCAGAGCAGATTCCGTAATACGTCGGATTGTTTACGAGCACCGCCTTTGCATCCGGATTTTCCTCGATAGCCCTCGCCACCTGGTCAATCTCCATTCCAAGCGAAATACCAAGCTTTGCATTCGTCTGAGGATTGACATAAACCGGTATCGCTCCGCAAAGCACGAGTGCATTAAGGGCACTTTTATGAACATTTCTCGGCAGTATAATCTTGTCCCCTGCCTTGCATGTGGACAAAATCATGGCCTGCACCGCAGATGTAGTGCCTCCCACCATAAGAAAAGCATTTGCCGCTCCAAAGGCATCTGCCGCAAGTTCCTCTGCCTCCCTGATTACCGAAACCGGATGACACAAATTGTCAAGCGGCTTCATTGAATTGACATCAAGCCCTACGCACTTTTCCCCGAGCAGATGCACCAGCTCAGGATTTCCTCTGCCTCTCTTGTGTCCCGGCACGTCAAACGGCACTACTCTTTTCTTCTTAAACTCCTCAAGAGCCTCATAAATCGGTGCTCTTTCCTGTCTATTTATATCCATTTACTTCTCCTGTATTTAAAAAGGATGATGCGTGCAAGCATCATCCTTTAGATTCATCTTAACAACATTAAAATCGTAACATATACCATGGAGTTATGCAAGAATTAACGTTTTATTTTTGCTAATGATAGTTACGCCATTGCAGGATCTTTCTTTACAATTTTCTCAATTTCAGATATGCTCTTTTCTGTTACATCTGCAATCTGCTCTAATGTATAGCCTTTTTTGAACATATTCAGTATGATTTCTGCTTTTGTATCATCTACAATTCCCTGACTCAGATTACACATAACGCTCACATCCTTTCTTAAAGCTTCCTCTAATGGAATATCGTACTCTTTTTCAATTATGTTTAGCTTTTCATTTTGTGAAAGTTTCTTTGATAACAAAGCTCCCAGCAGCCGGTGTAATTCATGCTTTTTGTCCTGTCCGGGTAGCTCTTTCGCCAAACCAATCAAAACAATATTAAGCAGATTCTGCTTTCCTTCCCACCTACAATTACCAAGTACCTTTTTATTGGCAAGGTAATAATAATCTGTGCTATCCTCAGGCATATTCATACAAATCCAAATCGTATAAACCTGCTTAATGTCATCGTACTTTTTATTAACAAAATCTCTTTCCTTTTGTGATGAAACAAGACGGCATGCATAGAAGATAGCTCTGTTTAATATATGATATTCGGTCGGCATATCTTTTTGTGCTTCCACATTTACTATAATCTGCGATAATCCATCTTTCATTCGCACATAAAACACAATATCAAAATTAATTGTTCCTTCATTGATTTCTGTGTTTTCCGTATTCATTCCAACCACACGCTCGCCATTAATATTTGTAAGTCCTGGTTCTGTTGGAACTACACCAATCTTAGGTTCTCCCTCAATATATTCTACTACATCTCTGGGATTCATACCTCGAAATTCTTCTACCGTATCAACTAAAATATGTGCAAGAATACTTTTATGACCAAGCAGTCTCTTAGCTCTTTCATCATATTGTGCTTTATCATCTGCTGCATTCACAGCATTTGCTATTTCTGTATTCAAGTCGGCATCCCTCCTTTTGTATTGTGCATAACACTTCTAAGATTCCGCAAAAGGCTCTCTGCCTTAATATCATTATAAGTGAGGGACTTTACGAAATCAACTGATTTTTCATCTCTTATATAAACACTTTTAGCCTTCCGTTACTGTTCACACCTAACAGTGCGACCAGCAACGATTACAGCCCATTTAAAATGCCTCTACGAGGCAGGGCTGTAATCACTCAATAATTAACACTATGGCGCATAGCTTGACAGCGCAGTGTCAAGCTTGCGTGTGAACAGTAACAGCCACTATAAAAAAGAGGAAGCCGGTACATGTGGAGTGCACCGGCTAAAAATATGAAAAAGATTAATATGAGTATTTCTTTTGTTTACAGTGTCAGTATACGGGACAATTGTGAAAATGCTGTGTTTACTTTCTTACTCTTTTATAAACAAAATATTAATGCAACACAACAAAAGAGCCCTTTCGAGCTCTTTTGTTTTGTACAACATTAAATTGTAGATGATTACTGTAAGAGTGAAAGTACACCCTGGTTAGACTGATTAGCCTGTGCAAGCATAGACTGTCCAGCCTGAGCAAGAATGTTGTTCTTGCTGTAGTTAACCATCTCTTCAGCCATATCTGTATCACGGATACGAGACTCAGCTGATGTAGTATTCTCAACTACGTTGTCGAGGTTGTTGATTGTGTGCTCAAGTCTGTTCTGGATAGCTCCGAGAGATGAACGCTGTGAAGATACCTGAGAAATAGCATCTGTAATTGCATCAATTGCATATGTTGCATCCTGCTCCGTATCAGCCTTGATACCCTTAATTCCAAGTCCTGCTGAACTCATTGAATCAATATTAACTGTAATCTTGTTTGTCATATCAGTGTCTGAACCGACATGAAGATTAAATGAAAGAGATTCCTTAACATCTACTGTTCCTTTTGTTATATCAAAGGTTCCGTTTCCGTTATTCTTAACAGCAGCTGCTGTATCAGCACCGATAGAACTTGCTGTTTCAAGCTCTTTAGCCATCTTGCTGTAAGCATCCTCAAGAGTGATTGAATCATCATCTGAAGATTTTATAATTGCAGTATATGTATTTGCGCCAACTTTAACCTTGTCGCCATCTTTAATAGCTGCAAGGAAATCATCTTTTGTAATATATCCTGTTGCTTCGTCTGTACTCGTTCCAATTTTATATCCTTTTGAACCAATCTTAACAGCTGTATCTTTTGTATCCAGAGCAGTCAATGCTTTTATCTCGTCATATGTCTTCGGAGTTTCTGCTGTAACTGTCTTTGTTGTGCCGCCAACAGTAACTGTATCTCCAGCTTTTATTCCATTCTGTAATGCTGTAATACCAGTTGCATCTGCAATTGACACTTCATTTTTTCCAAGATCATCAACTACCGATGTTCCAGCTAATTGGGTATTAGCTGCATTTGATACAATTGTACATCCATCCTTAAGATAGTTTGAAACCTCTCCAGATGCTACTTGATGGTTTGTTACATTTGTTGCATCCGCAACCGTCCACTCATTTCCATCTGCATCTTTAAATTTATCACCATTAGCCCATGTAGTAGCTGTAGCAGTAGCTGTTGTTACTTTTGCAACAATACTTGTCGTTGTATTTCCTGATGTTACTGAATCCCCTGCTGCAACTGGGTTAACTGCGGTTTCTCCGTTTTTTGCATAATCTGCTGAATCTGCTGAATTTCCAATTGTGTATTCTTTTCCTGCAATCTTAACTTTGTCACCTACTGCTAATGTATCAGCCTTAAATGTTGCTGTTCCATTTCCGTTATCTGTAAGTTTTCCAGCAAGGCCTGCATCATGTGCATTAAGTTTTACCTTTGAAGTAGCTCCATCAGTATTTCCTTTTAACAGATATGTCTCGTTGAACTTTGTTGTCTCTGATACACGGTCAATCTCTGTTGAAAGCTGGTCAATCTCATCCTGGATTGCCTTACGGTCTGTTGTAGAGTTTGTTCCGTTTGCAGACTGTGTTGCAAGCTCGTTCATACGCTGAAGCATTGAGTGAACCTCTGTAAGGGCACCTTCTGCTGTCTGTACTGCAGATACACCATCCTCTGCATTTGTAGAAGCACGGTCGAGTCCACGAATCTGCTTTCTCATCTTCTCAGAAATTGTAAGTCCGGCTGCATCATCTGCTGCACGGTTAATTCTGTAACCTGATGAAAGCTTCTCTGTGCTCTTTGACTGTGCGCTTGTTGTTACGTTGAGCATTCTGTTGGCATTTGCTGCCTGCATGTTGTG
>OGFB01000197.1_pt1 | contig 39688 bp, 32 predicted proteins | sample 1570801 | NCBI WGS metagenome assembly OGFB01 (sample SAMEA2581969, study PRJEB24529) | metagenome | biome: Human gut stool | place: China | collected 2011 | reverse complement strand
CGAAAGGGGGTCCTTTTTAGTGCTTACGGCCCGTCAGCCATCCGTCAAGCCACTTACAAATGTAGTAAGAAGCTACATTTGCTCCGACGGACAGGATAAATGTGGAAATATACGCCATTGGGCAACACCTCCCTTCCCATAAAACTGGGCGGGGTAGGCCGCAGGACAAGTATAACACAGTTTCCAACAAAAAGATACATAAATAAATAGACTCCTGTCGGGCTATACTACTCCCAAAGAGATGAAAGGGAGCGTAACGCTTATGACACAGAGACAAAAAGCTCTTCTGAGCTGTGCCGTGGCGGCGGCACTGCTGCTGTCCGGTTGCCGCAAAGGCAACAGCGATTCCGGCAGCATGAGCAGTTCGAACGCCATGTCCGGCTCGTCCGGCAGTGCCAGCACCACCCAGACCGGCGGCTGGAAGACCGGCCTCGGCATCCTGACCGAGGCCTCCGACGAGGCCCGCACCGGCACCATCCATACCATCGCCGCCGCCGTCCTGCTGGACGGAGACGGCAAGCTGGCCGACGTGATGCTGGATGAGCTGGAAGTGGAAGTTACCGCCGACGGCAAAGGCGTCGTCACCATGCCCACCGACTACCGCACCAAGCGCCAGAAAGGGGACGACTACCCGCTGGCAGCGGCATCTTCGCTGAAAAAGGGCTGGGCCGAGCAGGCCGATGACTTCGCCGACTACCTCACCGGCATGACGCCCGAGCAGGCATCCATGCTGGAAACGGATAAGGACGGCAAGGCTGTGGACGCCGACCTGTTGTCCGGCTGCACCATCCGGGTGGATAAGTACCGCGACGCTGTGGCGAAAGCCTGCACGAATGCGTCCGCCCTCGGCGCGGCGAAGGGCGACCGGGTGAGTCTCGGCGTGGAGGCGGAGAATGCCTCTTCGGACATCACCGCCACCGACGACAAGGATGTGAACGCAGAAGTTGACCTTACCGTCGTGGCCCTGACTCTGGATGCCGATGGCCGTGTGACCAGCGCCATCGGCGACATGGCAGAGCCTGCGCTGACCATCGCGGCAGACGGCGGCGTCACCGCCCCGGACACCGTCCGCTCCAAGCTTGAGCTGGGCGACAGCTACGGGATGCGGAATGCATCCAGCCTCGGCAAGGAGTGGTACGAGCACAGCGAGGGCTATTGCAGCTACCTCAAGGGCAAGACTGAGAAAGAGGTGGCGGACATCCCTGCCGACGGCTCGGACGCCGACCTCGCGGCCCTCTGCACCATCTCCATCGACGCCCTGCAAAAGGCCGCAGGGGATGCGTTTGAGAATGCGTCATTATAAATTGAACGGGAAGTCTGACCGTCACCGTGAGGTGGCGGTTTTCTTTTTGTCCTTTGTACAAATACACCGAAAACCCGATCGGAAAGGGGCGGTCTGCGGGCAAAACGCGAAAAAATCGGTTTTCCTCTTGCAAAACGGGGCAAAACGCGCTATTCTATAGTCACAGTTTAACAATTTAGCATGGTAAAGCGGTAAAACGAAGCGCTGCTTCTGCTGAAACTGAGGGAGGAAAATACAACATGAAACGTCTGGTATCTGCTTTTCTGGCCGGTGCGATGGCACTGAGCCTTGCCGCCTGCGGCGGTTCTGCATCCACTTCTACGGCTGCTTCTTCTGCCGCCGCCTCTGCCGCCCCGGCAAGCTCCGTGGCCGCTGACAGCGACCTGGCTTACCTCCAGTCCAACGGCAAGATGGTCATCGGCTACACCGTGTATGAGCCGATGAACTACACCGACGCCGACGGCAACTTTACCGGTTTCGATACCGAGCTGGCCACCGCTGTCTGTGAGAAGCTGGGTGTCGAGCCGGAGTTCGTGGAGATCAACTGGGACACCAAGGAGACCGAGCTGGCTGCAAAGAGCATCGACTGCATCTGGAACGGCCTGACCCTGACCGATGACCGCGAGGAGAATATGGCCTGCACCAAGCCCTACGTCAAGAACGCCCAGGTCGTCGTGGTGAAGGACGGCTCCGACTACACCTCCACCGCCGACCTCATCGGCAAGACCGTGGTGGCTGAGGCCGGCTCTGCCGGTGAGACCACCATCACCGAGAACGCCGATCTGTCTCAGGCTGATTTCATCTCCAAGGCTGTTCAGACCGACTGCCTGATGGAAGTCGCCGCTGGCACTGCTGACGCCGCCATCCTCGACCTGACTCTGGCTTCTGCCATGATCGGCGAGGGTACCGACTATGCAAACCTCAAGATGGTGGATGAGCTGAACGTCGAGGAGTACGGCGTGGCCTTCCGCAAGGACAGCGACGTGGCCGAGGCTGTGGACAACGCTTTCGACGAGCTGAAGGCTGACGGCACCATGCAGACTCTGGCCGACAAGTACGGCCTGACTCTGGCTGAGTAACTTACATTATAAACGGATAGGTGTAGTGATTCTGTGACTGTGATTTTGGAGCGTCTGACCGGCGCATTCGCGCTCAACTGTGAGCTGTTCTTTCTGACCTTGCTGTTCTCGCTGCCGCTGGGCCTTGTGGTGGCCTTTGGCTCCATGAGCCGGTGCGCACCGCTGCGGGGCGTCGTCAAGACCTTCGTGTGGGTCATCCGCGGTACGCCGCTGATGCTCCAGATCATCGTCATCTACCTTGGCCCCGGCCTGCTGGGTATGACCAACCCCTGGCCCTCCGGCTCTTCGGGCCGTCTGGTGGCGGCGGTGGTGGCTTTCGCCATCAACTACGCCTGCTACTTCTCTGAGATATACCGCGGCGGCATCGAGGCTGTGCCGAAAGGCCAGACCGAGGCCGGTCAGGTGCTTGGCATGACCAAGAGCCAGATCTTTTTCAAGGTCACGCTCCTGCAGGTCGTCAAGCGCATCCTGCCCCCGATGGGCAACGAGGTCATCACGCTGGTGAAGGATACCTCGCTGGCGAACGTCATCGCCAATAAGGAGATCATCATGATGGCAAAGGAGTACAGCGCCAAGGGCCTCATCTGGCCGCTGTTCTCCACCGCGATTTTCTTCCTCGTCTTTGTCGGCGCACTCACCCTGCTGCTGGACTGGGCCGAGAAAAAGATGGACTATTTCCGCTGCTAAGGAGGATACTGAATTATGGCATTACTCGAAGCCTCTGGCATCGGGAAGAATTTCGGCGAGACGAAAGTTCTCAAGGACATCTCGCTCACACTGGAACAGGGCGAGGCGCTGGCGATCATCGGCTCGTCCGGCTCGGGCAAGACGACGCTGCTGCGCTGCCTGAATTTCCTTGAGCGTCCCGACACCGGCGTCATCAGGGTGAACGGCGAGACCATGTGGGACGCCGCCGACCCTGCCACCCAGCGGGAGAGCGAGGTGCGGAAAAAGCGCCTCCACTTCGGCCTCGTGTTCCAGAACTTCAACCTCTTCCCCCAGTACACCGCGCTGGAAAACGTGATGCTGGCGGGGGAGCTTCTGGCGAAGGAGCAACCCGACTACAAGGCCAACAAAAAGGCCATCCACGCCCAGCTGGAAGCACAGGCCCGTGACCTGCTGGCCCAGATGGGCCTGTCGGAGCGGGCAGGCCACTACCCCCACCAGCTTTCCGGCGGTCAGCAGCAGCGGGTGGCCATCGCCCGCGCACTGGCGCTCCACCCGGACATCCTCTGCTTCGATGAGCCCACCAGCGCCCTTGACCCGGAGCTGACCGGCGAAGTCCTCCGCGTCCTGCGGGACCTCGCCGACCGCAAGACTACCATGATCATCGTCACCCATGAGATGCACTTCGCCCGCGACGTGGCCGACCGCATCCTATTCATGGACGGCGGCGTCGTGGTGGAGGAAGGCCCGGCCCGCCAGCTCATCGACCACCCCCAGGAAGAGCGCACCAAGCAGTTTTTGGCGCACTACTCTGAATAAGACAGGCTATGGCCCTCCCCGCTCGGGAGGGCTTTTTTGCGCTACTCACGCCGAAAACACCACGATTCGCGCGGTTTTTATTTACATTCTCTGATTTTTTTGGTAAGCTTGCATCAGATGAAGCTGATTCTTCAAAAGACGAACAGACCAAAGGAGGACAGACTATGAGACTGAAGAGCGCACTCCGGCGGGGCGTGGCCGCCGCCGTCATCGCGGGCATCGTGGTGAGTTCCGGCATTCCGGCCTATGCGGCCCGGTGGGACATCGCCAACGGCGACATCACCGTGAAAGCAGGCGACGCCGAAGGAAAGAACAAGGTCACACAGGGCGAGACCATCGACAAGGACGACACCAACACCGTCATCACCGGCGAGTCGGATAAGAACACCGTCACCATCGACACCTCCAAGGGCGACGTGGACGTCACCTTCGACGACCTGAAGATCGACGTCAGCGGCAAGGCCGAGGGGGACGTCAGCGGTGACGGCCCTGCCCAGGAGAGCAAAGCCGCTGTCACCGTGAAAGGCGACCACGATGCGACCATCGAGCTGGACGGCGACAACGAGCTGAAGAGCGGCGGTTATAATGCGGGTCTTGAGAAGAACGAACACGAGTCGAAAGGCACTCTGACCATCAAGGACGACAACGGCAAGGACGGCTCCCTCACCGCTGAGGGCGGTTTCGGCGGCGCAGGCATCGGCGGCGGCATCGAGAGCACCGGCAGCAACATCACCATCCGGGGCGGCACCATCGAGGCTGTGGGCGGGAGCAACGCGGCAGGCATCGGCGACGGAGCAGGCCGCGCGTCGGACGACACCGACGACCCGAACCCGGGAGACCTCTACATCTGCGGCGACGCCGAGGTGACGGCCAAGGCGGGAAGCCAGATGACGGACGCCAAGGCCCCGGCCATCGGCGGCAGCTACGGCGAAGTACCCACGGAGAACCTTTCTGACGATGAACATAAGGTGACGGGAGGACGGCTGACCCGTCTGAACGCGGACGGCACCGTGATGGAGGGGATGGGCTACGACTACACCTCCACCCCCAAGCCCCAGCCGGACGACGACGAGGACGACGATGATGATGACGTCCCGCCCCCGGCACAGGAGAACGCTCCCGAACCCCTGCCCGGCGGCATGGTGGTGGGCGGCTTCTTTTCCAGCCGGGTCACCATCCAGCGGTGGGATTCTGCTTTGGCCATTATTGAGAGCACCGACCCCATGCCCGGCAGCTTAAAGGCCGGCGACGCCGGAGAGGTCCTCACCCCGGGGGGTGTGGTGCTTATTGAGAGCGCCGCTCCCCGCTCCACCGTCACCACCGACATCTCCAGTCTCCGGGAGGACGGCGTGGAGGACATCTTCTTCCGCTATGAGGACACCATGACCCACTATAGCGTGGACAAGATGGCCGACGCGGCGGGCGAGGACGCTGACGTGGAGCTGAAGCAGAACAGGGAGGACATCAGCCTCCGGCTGGACGGCGAAACGCGGGACGACCTGTCAGAGCGCTATCTGGAGTGGGTGCCGGTGCAGACGCCAGAGCCGCAGGAGTGGCTGATATTGACCCACGAACTCGCGAAAAAAAGGGACGACCGCCCGAGTTTGGATTGGTGGCTCGAGCCTGAGAGAGAGGAAACGGTAGAGCAAAAAACGAGTGAAGAACTCAGACGTGAACTCGACGAATTACTGAAACAAGAGCGGGAGATGATGGACTTCCAACTCGCGAAAAAAAGGGACGACCTCCCGAGTTTGGATTGGTGGCTCGAGCCTGCGAGAACGGAAACGCCGAGAATCGGGCTTGACGAGTCCCTGAAACAGCTGGCTTACCGATATGAGGACACCGCTCCCGAGGAGGATAAGCCACGGCTTTTCCTGCTGGAAACCACCGTCCCGGATGGCACAAAGTATGTCACTCTGCCGCAGGATGCGAGATGGAAGCACAGCCAGATCGGTGACGACTGGGACGACCTGCCGGATACCCAGGGTGAGATAAAGCTCTGGCTGCCGGAGGACTTGGGGCAGCCCAAAGAAATAAGCATCTCAAAGGAGAGCCTCTGAGCCGCAGCGACGGCATTGCATGATACACAGAACGAAAGGAGATGTACTATGAGACTGAAGAGCGCACTCCGGCGGGGCGTGGCCGCCGCCGTCATCGCGGGCATCGTGGTGAGCTCCGGCATCCCGGCCTATGCGAAAACATGGAACATCGCCGACGGCGACATTACGGTCAAAGGTGCGAGCGATGAAAGCGGAAACTATAACAATGTCAAGCAGGGTGAAAAGGATTTCGAGAAGGATGAGGGGGAGACCGTCATCACCGGCGAGTCGGATAAGAACACCGTCACCATCGACACCTCCGAGGGCAACGTGGACGTCACCTTCGACGACCTGAAGATCGACGTCAGCGGCAAGAAGGAGGGGGACGGCAGCGGTGACAGCCCAGTCGATGCGGGCAAAGCCGCCGTCACCGTGCAGGGTGACCACGATGCCGCCATCGAGCTGGACGGCGCCAACGAGCTGAAGAGCGGCAGCAACAATGCGGGCCTTGAGAAGAACGATGAAAGGTCTGAAGATGGCAAAACCATCTCCGGCAAGCTGACCATCAAGGACGACAACGACACCAAAGGCTCCCTCACCGCCGAAGGCGGCAAAGACGGCGCAGGCATCGGCGGCGGCTACGAAAGCGGTGCCGGAAACATCGAGATCACCGGCGGCACGGTAGAAGCCGTGGGCGGTGAGGGTGCTGCCGGTATCGGCGGCGGTGTGTACGGCCCGGGCCGCGACATCGAGATTTCCGGCGGCAAGGTGTCGGCCACGGGCGGCAGCTACAGCGGCGACCCCCGCCCCGGCGCGGCAGGCATTGGCGACGGCGCGGGTGCGTGGTCTGAGATAGACCCGGATGCGCCGCCCAGCAATCCCAATCACATCATCATCTCCGGCGACGCCGAGGTGGAGGCCAAGGCAGGCGCAAGCACCGGCGGCAAAACTGCGGCCATCGGCGGCGGCATAGTCGGCGAGATCCCCAATGACGCCCTCTCTGACGACGACCACAAGGTGACGGGCGGTAGTCTGACCCGCTACGACCCCGACGGGAAGAAGATGGAGGACTACAGCTACGACCGGCGGACGCCCTCCCAGCCGGAGCAGCCAGACAAGCCGGAGCAGCCGGACAAGCCGGAGCAGCCGGACAAGCCGGAGCAGCCGGAGCAGCCCGATGATACCGAGGACGACGACGAGGACGACGCTCCAAGCGTGCAGGTCGGCGAGGTGCCGGACCGTGTGAAGCAGATGTACGAGGCCATGGGCGTGATCACCCATCCGGATGGCACACAGGAGCTTGGTAATGTGGCCACGGCGGAGTATGACCCGGTCAACAAGGTCCTGCGCTTCGATGCCCACGGTTCGCTCTTTTGGATGACAGGCGACTCGCTGCGGGAGCTTGCAAAGGAGGTCGATGAACTCCGCGTCCGATTCCTTGATGGGGAAGGGCAGGAGATGGAGGCCGTCATTCCGCTGGCCCGGATCAAAGATCTGGTCGGCGCGAAGGGTGCGTTCGAATTCGGGCTGTACCATGAAGGAATTTATAGATTCCATGTTGTCGGGCAGACAGGATATGATAGAGAAATGTTCTCGCGTGAGAGAGAAAAGTTCTTGTATGAGAATGTCTTGCGCGAAAACGGCAAGGAACTGGTCCTCGTGTACCGCGTTGGCGATGAGGAGCAGAAAGCGCAGGAGACTGCCCGGGTGGAAGAGGCGATCGCCCGCCGCAAGCAGGAGAAAGAGCAATGGGGAACGGTCCTCTCCGGTCGAGAAAGCAGCTCCCTGAGCGGACTGCCCGAGCTGACTCAGCCGGGAACGGGTACCGTCGGTGACCTCAGCGGGCTGACGACTCTCTCGCCGGACAGCCTTACCACGGCCCCGCAGCCGAAGCAGCCCGCCTCCGACCAGACGGTGTGGAAGACATTTACCAGTAACATCGTGAAGCTCGTGGGCGGGAAGCAGGACAGCAAGAAGGAGGACCCGGCCCCCTCCGTCGGTGACCTCAGCGGCCTCCCGACTCTCTCGCCGGACAGCCTTACCACGGCCCCGCAGCCGGAAGCAAGCGCCCAGCAGCCGGAAATAAGCGTCCAGCGGCCGGAGACAAGCACCCAGCAGCCGGAAACAGGCGGATGGGTAACGGACAGTCAGGGTGACTGGATGTGGAAGCCGGGCAAGGATGGCGGTCCGCCGCCGGATTTGAGAGGAGATTGGGAGACGAGAAAATGGATAAGGGTCAGTCAGCCGCCGGATTGGGAAGGAGATTGGAAGACAAGAAAATGGGTAAGGGTCAGTCAGTCGCCGGATCTTGCTTGGTGGAATTCCTTTTATGACTCCATACGGAAGTACGATTATGAAGGCTGAGAGGGAGTGCAGCAGGAGGGCCCTGCTCACAGGCAGCCTTGCCGCTCCACTGCGCACAATCACCAAAAACCGCCGATAGAAAATAGCAATGTTGTACGAAGAAATCTGAGAAAAACCCCTTGCAAAATCACGATGAGCTGAGTATAATACCACTCATGAAACGCAAAACGTCCTGCCCCTCGTCCGGCAGGGCGTTTTTGTCGGTAAAGATCCGGCAAAGAAATGTTAAGTGACCGCCCGGGGAGGGGCTTTGTATGACAAAAGACATGACACAGGGCAGCCCGCTCAAGCTCATCCTTGCTTTTGCGGTGCCGCTGATGCTGGGCAGTCTGTTCCAGCAGTTCTACAATCTGGCCGATACCATCATCGTGGGCCGTTTCGTGGGCGTGGATGCGCTGGCGGCGGTGGGCAGCGTGGGCGGCCTGAACTATCTGGTGCTGGGCTTCGTCAACGGCATCGCCTGCGGCTTCTCCATCCCCATCTCGTGGACCTTCGGCGCGAAGGACTACAGAGAGATGCGGCGCTACACCGCCAATACCGTCTGGCTGAGCCTCTTTTTCGCCGTCGTGCTCACGGTGGTGACGGTGGCCCTGACCCGGGCGGTGCTGGTCTGGACCAACACCCCCGACAACATCATCGACATCGCGGACATCTACATCCGCACCATCTTCTGGGGCATCCCCTTCACCCTGCTGTATAACGTCACCAGCGCCCTCATGCGCGCGCTGGGCGACAGCAAGCGGCCGCTCTATTTCCTGCTGGTGGCCAGCGTGCTGAACATCGGCCTCGACCTGCTCTGTATCCTCATCTTCCGGATGGGGGCGTTCGGTGCGGCCTTCGCCACCGTGTTCAGTCAGGCGGTGGCGGGCATCGGCAGTCTCATCTACATCGGCCGCCACTACCCGGAGCTGAAATGGAGCAGGGAAGAGGGCCGTCTGAGCGCCAGCCACTGCCTCAAGCTCTGCAACATGGGCATCCCTATGGGCCTGCAGTGCAGCATCACCGCCATCGGCAGCGTCGTGCTGCAGGGCGCGGTGAACGGTCTGGGCAGCAGCATCGTGGCCGCGCAGACCGCAGGCAGCAAGGCCGCCCAGTTCCTCTCGGTGCCGCTGGAGAGCATCGGCACCGCCATGACCACCTACGCCAGCCAGAACATGGGCGCTCACGACCTCAAGCGTGTGAACCGGGGCGTCAATACTGCGCTGGGAATTGGCTGCGTCTACAGTGTGGCATCCTTCCTCATCCTGCGTGTGCTGGATGTGCCGCTCATCAGCCTCTTCCTCGAGAGCAGCGAGGTGGAGATCATGGCGAATGCCCGCAGCTTCATCTTCTGGAACAGCGTGTTCTACATCCCGCTGGCCGTCCTCATCATCTACCGCTACACCATCCAGGGCCTGGGCTATTCCGGCCTTGCCATGTTCGCGGGCGTGGCCGAGATGGTCGCCCGTGCCATGGTGGGCTTCTGGTTCGTGCCGCTCTGGGGCTACTTTGCGGCCTGCATCGCCAACCCTGTGGCATGGTTCTTCGCCTGCTTCTTCCTCATCCCGGCGTACTTTGCAGTGCGCAATCGGCTGATGAAAGAAAATGCATATGGGGTGGGGGATTAAACCTCGCCTACAGCTCCCCTTCGGGGGAGCTTTTGTTGTATTTACAAATCCCCCCAAAACCGCTATACTATATATAGTTGTGTCAAAACGAGGAGGCGGGACGATGGAGCAGGAGCTGGAACGGCTGGAAGGCACGGTAGAGGACATCATCTACCTGAACGAGGACAACGGCTACACCGTGTTCGAGGTGTCGGGCGGCGGTGTCGTCACCGTTGTGTGCGGCGTGGTGGGAGAACTCCACGCCGGTGAGAGCGTCGTCTGCCGGGGCAGGTACGAGAACCACGCCACCTATGGCCGACAGTTCCACGCACAGGAGTGCGAGACGGATATGCCCAAAGACCTCGAGGCCGTCTACGCCTTCCTCGCCAGCCGGTCGCTGCCCTACATCGGGGCTCGGACGGCGGATAAGATCATTGACAAATTCGGCGCGGCGGCGCTGGAAGTTATCGCCAACGACCCCGCCCAGCTCACCCTCATCCCGGGCATCTCGGCGGACAAGGCCGACCGCATCCAGCAGGAGTTCAAGCGGATGTTCGGAATGCGGGAGCTCATCGCCTATCTGGCTCAGTTCGAGATCAGTCCCCGCCGGGCGATGGAGGTCTTCCGCACCTTCGGGTCGGGGGCCATGCAGGCTATCCAGCAGAACCCCTACCTGCTGTGCGGGGAGCCGCTGCAGCTGGACTTCCGCCATGCCGACAGCATCGCCCAGTATTACCAGATGGCAGGGGACTGCGCCCAACGGCTGGAAGCCGCCCTTCTGCGCACCCTGCGCCACAACGCAGGCAACGGCCACACCTGTCTGCCCCGGGCGCAGCTGCTGGAAACGGCGTCGAACTTCATCCACCAGCCCCCCGAAAAGCTGGCGGCGGCGCTGGACAGCTGCATCCAGACCGGGAAACTGGCGGTGCGGATGTTCGACGGAACACCGTATATTTATCTGCCGGATCTGCTGGCCGCAGAGCAGGACATCGCCGACCGTCTGGCCATGCTGACCAAGCGTGGGAAGCAGACGGCCCACGGCCTCGACAAGAACATCCAAATACTGGAACTGGCGCAGGGCTTTGCTTACGCGCCGCTCCAAAAAGAAGCCATCCGTAAGGCCATGACCGAGAACTGCCTTGTCCTCACCGGCGGCCCCGGCACCGGCAAGACCACCACGGTCAACGCCATCCTGCAGCTGCTCGAGAACGAGGCCGAACGGGTAGCCCTCTGTGCTCCCACAGGCCGCGCCGCCAAGCGTCTGAGCGAGCTGACGGGCCGGAAAGCCTCCACCATCCACCGCCTGCTGGAAGTGGACTACACCGGCGGTGTGGTCAGCTTCATCCACAACGACAAGAACCTGCTCAAGTGCGACGTCGTTATCCTCGACGAGATGAGTATGGTGGACGTCAAGCTGTTCCAGGCCCTCATTGCGGCACTGCGGTACAGCTGCCGTATTATTATGGTAGGCGACGCCGACCAGCTGCCCAGCGTCGGCCCGGGCAATATCCTCGGCGAGATCATCCGTTCCGGGCTGGTGCCGACGGTCTGCCTCAACGAGATATTCCGGCAGGCCGCTCAGAGCCTCATCGTGGAGAACGCCCACCACATCATCTCAGGCGAACCGCTGAAAAAGGGCGGAAAGACGGACGATTTCTTCTTCCTCGAAGCCGACGGCGACGCAGCCCAGAAGCTGGTCTGCGACCTTGTGACCACCCGTCTGCCCCGCAGCTACCAGTTCGACCCGGTGAAGGATATTCAGGTGCTCTGCCCCACGAAGCTCGGCCCCACCGGCACCCAGGCCCTCAACGCGGAGCTGCAGGCCATGCTCAACCCGCCAAAGAAGGGCAAGCCGGAGCTGCAGAGCGCGGCCCGGGTCTTCCGGGTGGGGGACAAAGTGATGCAGGTGCGCAATAACTACGAGATAACGTGGCAGCGCATCGGCGGGGAACAGGGTGTGGGCGCCTACAACGGCGACATCGGCATCGTGGAGTCCATCGACGTGCGCAGCCGCTCCATGGTGGTGCGGATGGACGACCGGCGGCTGGTCTACCCGGCGGAGAACCTCAACGAGCTGGAAATTGCGTATGCCATCACGGTACACAAAAGCCAGGGCAGCGAGTTCCCGGCGGTCATCCTCCCGGCGGCGCAGGTGCCGCCCCGCCTGTGCTACCGCAACCTCTTCTATACCGGCGTCACCCGCGGGCGGAAGCTCTGCATCGTGGTGGGCCGGCGGGACGTGGTGAACCGGATGATGTCCAACATCCGCCAGAACCTGCGCTACAGCGGCCTGGCTGCCCTGCTGGCCCAGGCTCTGCCCCCGGAGCAGGGGAAGCTTTAAGGGTTTCTTTTTGGATACACCTGTGTTATACTATAATGTGTTTTGATGACCCGCGCCCGGAGATGGGCGATGGAAATAGAGAATGGGCAGCAGAGAAAGGAAATATCACAACTATGGCACAGAATGACATCGGTATCGATCTTGGTACGACGACCATCATCATCGCGCAGGAGGGGCAGGGCGTCGTGCTCAACCAGCCCAGCGTGGTGGCGGTGGATACCCGCAAGAACTGCGTGCTTGAGGCCGGCGACAAGGCCCTTGCAATGGTGGGCCGCACGCCCAACTACATCTCCGCCATCTTCCCGCTGAAGGATGGCGTCATCAGCGACCACACCATGACCCGGGAGCTCATCTGCCGCTTCGTCAATCAGGTCTACAGCTCCCACATGGTCAAGCCCCGTGTGGCCGTCTGTGTGCCTGCCGCCATCACCGGCATCGAGAGCGACGCCGTGGTGGAGGCCGTCATGGCTGCCGGTGCGCGTCAGGTCTACCTCATTGATGAGCCTATCGCCGCAGCTCTCGGCTCCGGCATCGACATCACCGTGCCGGACGGTCGAATGATCATCGACATCGGCGGCGGCACCACCGACATCGCCGTGCTGAGCCTCGGCGGCAAGGTCAAGGCCACCAGCGTCCGCGTGGCAGGCAACCACTACGACGAAGAGATCCTGAAGTTCGTGCGCAACAAGTTCAGCATCGCCATCGGCCAGCGCACCGCGGAGAACCTGAAAAAGAACGTGGCCTGCTGCCCCCAGAAGGCGGATTTCAACGAGACCATGGAGATCAAGGGCCGCAGCCTGCTCACCGGCCTGCCCGTGCGTGTCAATGTCTCCACCGCCGACCTCTACGAGCCGGTCATGCGCCTGAGCGAGCAGATCGGCACCGCCGCCCATCAGGTGCTGGAGAAGACTCCTCCGGAGCTGGCCGGAGACATTTACCGCAACGGCGTCGTCCTCACTGGCGGCGGCGCACAGCTCCACGGCCTGCCTGAGTACCTCAGCCAGGAGCTGAAGGTGGAAGTGACCGTCTCGCCTGACCCCGTCAACTGTGTCGCGCTGGGTACGGCCATGAGCCTGCGTCTGGGCGACAAGCTGGAGACCGGCTTCATGGACGCCACCCCCCGCATGGGCCGCCGCTGAGAGGAAAGTGCTGTTCACAGAACCGTGAAAAACAATATGATTTTTGTTCATAGTTGTTGAATCGACCCGGAAAATATTGTATAATATCTTCAAATCGCTTTTTGCCGCCCGCCCCCCGGGCGGCAAAGAAAAAAGTAAATAGGAGGAAGACCATGGATTTAGGTTATGATGTGATCGTTACCATAACCGGTATTGTGCTGGTGTTTCTGATCCTCGTCCTGCTGATGGCCATCATCACGCTGGAGGGCAAGATCTTTGACGCCATGAACGGCAAGAAGGCAGCTGCCAAGGCTGCTTCTGCTGCAAAACCGGCTGCTCCTGTGAAACAGGCCGCTGCGCCCGCTCCTGCAAAGGCTGCTGCCCCGCAGGTCGAGGCCGGCATCCCCGGCGACGTTGTGGCAGCCATCATGGCAGCCATCTACTCTATGGGCAACGGCAAGTATGTGCTGAAGGCAGTCCGCCGCGGCAAGAATGGCTGGGGCAAGGCTGGCGTCAACGACACCACCGCACCCTTTTAACACAGGAGGAAAAACATGACTCAGTTTATTGAGACTCTGGTCGGTATTTTCCAGAGTTCCGGTTTTGCCAAGTTCGGTGAGCCGGGCGGCTGGCTGTACGCAGTGATGATCTGCGTGGGCTGCTTCCTGCTCTACCTCGCTATTGTCAAAGAGTTCGAGCCTCTGATCCTGCTGCCCATGGCTTTCGGCATGATCCTGGCCAACCTCCCCGGCAGCGGCGTCATCCATATGCAGTACTTCGTCGGTGACGGCCTCGAGCACCCGATGTGGGTCGAGATCCTGAACAACGGTGGTCTGGCCGATATGCTCTACATGGGCGTCAAGCTGGGCATCTACCCGCCGCTGATCTTCCTCGGCATCGGCACCATGACCGACTTCGCACCCCTGATCTCCAACCCCAAGAGCCTGCTGCTGGGCGCTGCCGCTCAGTTCGGTATCTTCGGCACTTACATGGGCGCTCGTCTGCTGGCCGCTACCGGTCTGGTGGACTTCACCCAGAAGCAGTCTGCTGCTATCGCCATCATTGGCGGCGCAGACGGCCCCACCGCTATCTTCGTCACCTCCCGTCTGGCTCCTGAGCTGCTGGGCTCCATCGCCGTCGCGGCCTATAGCTACATGGCTCTGGTGCCTGTTATCCAGCCGCCTATCATGAAGGCTCTGACCTCCAAGAAAGAGCGTACCGTCGTGATGAAGCAGCTGCGCACCGTGACCAAGACCGAGAGGGTCATCTTCCCCATCATGGTCACCATCATCGTCTCCCTCATCGTGCCGGATGCCGCCGTTCTGGTCGGTATGCTGATGCTGGGCAACCTCATGAAGGAGTGCGGCGTCGTGGACCGTATCCAGAAGACCGCCGGCAATGAGCTGATGAACATCATCACCATCTTCCTGGCTCTGTCTGTTGGCTGCACCACCTCTGCAAACACCTTCCTGAACAGCCGCACCCTGTTCATCATCGTGCTGGGCCTCATCGCATTCTCCTTCGGCACTGCTGCCGGTGTTCTCTGCGGCAAGGTCATGTATATCCTGACCGGCGGTCAGGTCAACCCCCTGATCGGTTCCGCTGGCGTTTCCGCTGTGCCTATGGCTGCCCGTGTTTCTCAGAAGGTCGGCCAGAGCGAGAACCCCTCCAACTTCCTGCTGATGCACGCAATGGGCCCCAACGTGGCCGGTGTTATCGGCTCCGCCGTCGCTGCTGGTATCCTCATCAACATCTTCGGCTAAGCATTTCCTGAAATTTCCGCTCCATCGTGGTATTGACCGCGGTGGGGCGGTTTTTGTTTGCATTGTTTTTATGTACAACTTTTTTGAAATGTGATATACTATATTTTAAGTGATATATCCAGAAATGATTGAAAAGAACAGGTGAAACAATGGCAACAGATCTCGCACAACAATTCTGCGCTTTGCGTGATACGTATATCGAAAAGCAGTTCGGACGCCTGAACGATATGCAGCGGGAGGCGGTGTTCACCACCAACGGCCCTCTGCTCATCCTCGCGGGTGCAGGCAGCGGAAAGACCACTGTGCTGGTCAACCGCATCGCCAACCTCATCCGCTTCGGCTCGGCCCACGGCTCCAGGTGGACGCCCCGGGAGGTGACGGAGGACGATGTGAAAGCTTTGCGCACCGCCATCATGACCGGCACCGATGCCCCGTCGTGGCTGGACGGGATGCTGCGGAAGGATGCCGTCCGGAGCTGGAACGTCATGGCCATCACCTTTACCAACAAGGCCGCTGGTGAGCTGAAAGAGCGCCTGCGCCGGATGCTGGGCGGGGAAGAGGGCGACGAGGTGTTCGCCTCCACGTTCCACTCGGCCTGCGTCCGCATTCTCCGCCGCTGGGCCGAGGAGATCGGCTACCCCCGCAGCTTTACCATCTACGACAGCGACGACTCCCAGCGTGTCATGAAGACGGTGTACAAAGAGCTGAGCGTGGACGACAAGTTCTTCCCGGTCAAAAGCGCCATCAACCAGATGAGCCGCTGGAAAGACCAGCTCATCAGCCCCGCCGAGGCCCTGAAGACCCCGGCCCGGGACACGAAGGGCGCCCTTGCGGCCAAGGTCTACGCCGCCTATGAAAAAAAGCTCAAGGAGGCCGGTGCTTTCGACTTCGACGACCTCATCTACCAGACGGTCATCCTGCTGTCGGAGCACGAGGACGTGCGGGAGTTCTACCAGAACAAGTACAAATATCTGCTGGTGGACGAGTATCAGGACACCAGTGTGGCTCAGTTCCGGCTTGTGAGCCTGCTCACCGGCCCGGAGAAAAACATCTGCGTCGTGGGCGACGACGACCAGAGCATCTACCGCTTCCGCGGCGCGACCATTGAGAACATCCTCAACTTCGAGCGCATCTATAAAGGCACCAGGACCATCCGACTCGAGCAGAATTATCGCTCTACGTCGAATATCCTGAATGCCGCCAACTGTGTCATCCAGCACAACACCGAGCGCAAGGGCAAGACCCTCTGGACGAAGAACGGCGAGGGCGACAAGGTGCAGGTCTACACCGCCGAGAACGAACAGGACGAGGCCAGCCATATCGCGGACGTCATCGGCCAGCACCTCAAAGAGGGCGGACATCTGGCCGACCACGCCATCCTCTACCGGATGAACGCCCAGTCGGCCCCCATCGAAAGCTACTTCACCCGTGCGGGCATCCCGCATAAGATCGTGGGCGGCCAGCGCTTCAACGACCGCAAGGAAGTCAAGGACATCCACTCCTATATGTCCATCGTGGCGAACCCCCGGGACGATGTCCGACTCCGTCGAATCATCAACGAGCCTGCGCGCAAAATCGGTGCGACGACCATCGAGGTTATTGCCGACCTTGCCGCCCAGCAGGGCATCAGTATGCTGGATGTCATCTCCCATGCCGACCAGTACGCCAAGCTCAGCCGCGCCATCGCGCCGCTGTTCAAGTTCTGGGACATCTACCAGAAACTGCAGGAATCGCTGGAAACGAAGACGCTGGATGAGTTCGCTTCCGATGTCATCGAGATCACCGGCTACCGCGCCATGCTGGAAGCCGACGCCGCCAAGGGTCACGAGGATGCCGCCGACCGTCTGCAGAACCTTGGTCAGCTGGTCAACAACGTCAAGAGCTACTGCGACCAGCACGGCGAAGAGGCCTCGCTGGAAGGCTATCTGGAGGACATCGCCCTCATCAGCGACATCGACAGCTACAACGAGAGCGCCGACCAGGTGGTGCTGATGACCATCCACTCGGCCAAGGGCCTTGAGTTTCCCTATGTATTCCTCATTGGCATGGAAGAGGGGGTCTTCCCCAGTGAGATGAGCAAGTATTCCGAGGCTGACCTCGAGGAGGAACGCCGCCTGGCCTATGTGGGCATCACCCGCGCCAAGAAGGAGCTTTACATCTCCAACAGCGTCACCCGGATGCTCTATGGCCGCACCCAGCGCAACGAGCCCAGCCGCTTTCTCCGGGAAATTGAACCGGAGTACATCGAAGAGACCCGCAGCCCGGTGCTGGAACAGCGCTCCCGTCTGGGCGGCTGGGGCAGCGGTTACGGCAGCGATACCGTGCCGGGCGGTGCATCGGGATACTCCGGCCCCTCCGGCTGGGGGCGCGCGGCCTCCGGTTACGGCTCGGGCTATGGCAGCCGCAGCGGCTATTTGAATAAAGAATATAACGCACCAATGTCAAATAACCGAGGCTTTGGCTCCGATTACGCGGGCCGGGGAAGTGCTTCGTCGGGTCATGGCGGCTGCAGCTCCGGTTCGGGAAGCAGCGGCTTCGGCTCTGGCTATGGCCGTCCGGCAGCGCCCAAAGCGCCGGTCAAACCCGCAGGCGGCGGTGTGACGTCTTCGCCCCGTCCGGCAGCGGCATCCACCGGCCCCAAACACTATGAGCCGGGCGACATCGTGGAGCATAAGGTCTTCGGGCGCGGCAAGGTGCTGAAAGTCAAGCCCGCCGCCGGCGACCAGATCGTGGAGATCAGCTTCGAGAAGGTGGGCGTGAAAAAGACCATGGCCAACTTTGCGCCCCTTGTGAAGATAACGACGGAGGAATGAGAAAAAATGATGACTGTCCGATTGATAGCACATACGCCGGAGCCGGAGAAGGTCGTGGCGGCCGCGGCGAAGCTCTGCTACTCCGACGCCCACATCACCGACCTGCTGGACGGGCTGGATGAGGAAAAGACTGCCCGCTTCCTGAACATGCTCAGCGATTTGGGCCACGCCAGCCCCATCGAGCACGCAAGCTTCACCTTCGGCATCGAGGGAGTCAGCCGTACCCTGCTGGCCCAGATCACCCGCCACCGCATCGCGTCCTTCAGCGTCCAGAGTCAGCGGTACGTCCGTCTGGACGATTTCCGCTACGTCATCCCGCCCGAGATCGAGGCCATCCCTGAGGCAAAGGCGGCGTTCATCGAGAGCATGAACGAGGACGCCAGGCGCTACCTCGACCTCGTGCAGAAGCTGGAAGACGGCCACACCGCCCGCCTGATGGCCGAAGGTCTGCCCGAAAAGCAGGCCCGGGCCAAGGCTTCCAAGCAGGCCAACGAGGACGCCCGATTCGTGCTGCCCAACGCCTGCGAGACCAAGATGGTGGTGACCATGAACGCCCGCAGCCTGCAGAACTTCTTCCACCTGCGCTGCTGCAGCCGCGCCCAGTGGGAGATACGGCAGCTGGCCGAAGAGATGCTGCGGCTGGTCTACCCGGTGGCACCCCATATCTTCCGCACCGCCGGCCCGGCCTGCGTGTCCGGCCCCTGCCCGGAAGGCAAGATGTGCTGCGGCCGCACCGCTGAAGTCCGCGCCCAGTACGCCGCGCTGAAAGGGGAGAAGGCAGAATGAGCAAGGGCAGGCTTCTTGTCATCGAAGGGCTGGACGGTTCCGGCAAGGCTACCCAGGCAAAGCTGCTGGCCTCCCATCTGGCCGAGAGCGGTCGAAAGGTGATGGAGATCACATTCCCGGACTACGAGAGCGATTCCAGTGCGCTGGTGAAGATGTACCTCTCTGGTCAGTTCGGCGACAAGCCCGACGACGTCAACCCTTATGCGGCGTCCAGCTTCTATGCGGTGGACCGGTACGCCAGCTATAAGACCAAGTGGGGCAGCTTCTACGAGGCGGGCGGCATCGTCATCGCCGACCGCTACACCACGTCGAACGCGGTGCATCAGTGCTCCAAGCTCCCGCCGGAGCAGTGGGACGATTTTCTCCGCTGGGCCTTTGACTACGAATACAGGCTGCTGGGCCTGCCCGCGCCGGACGCTGTGGTGTACTTACAGGTAGACCCCGCCGTGAGCCAGAAGCTCATGACTGGCCGCTACCACGGCGACGAGAGCAGGAAGGACGTCCACGAAAAGGACATCGAATATCTGGCCCGCAGCCGCCGTGCCGCCGAGTACTGCGCAGAGCATCTGGGCTGGGCCACCGTCCATTGCACGGAAAATGGAGCCATGCGCACCATCGAGGATATTCAGGCCGAGGTGCGGGCGCTGGCGGAAAAAGAACTCGGATAACCGCGGAAATGGGAGGGATACTATCAATGTATCGTTTGATGCAACCGTCGGATGAGGCGGCAGTCGTGGCACTGTGGCAGAAAGAACGCGGCGACAGCGCCGAGTTCATCAAGACTGCTCTGGAAAAGTTCGCCGGGGCGGAAAATATCTACGTCGCTGAGGAAAATGACGAGATCGTCGCTGCGGCGCTGGCGGTCCCCGTCACCCTCAAGGGACGCAGCGGCAGCTACCTCTACGGCCTCTGTGGGCAGGGAAGCCTGCTTCTGGCAGGACTCGTGGACTATCTCTGTGCGCAGCAGAAGCTGCGGGGCGCGGGCTTCACCGTGGCCGTTCCGGCCGGACAGGAGCAGGCCGCGCTGCTGGAAAACAAGGGTTTCCAGCGGGCTTTTGCCCTCCGCTGTCTGCCCCGGGAGGTGTCCCGTAATTTGTGGAGTCAGGCGGAGTTCGACTCCGTGACGGCCCGCAAGCTCTGTGAGCTGCGGGAGCGCTTCTATCCCGATACCGTCCAGTTCCCGCCGGAGCGGATGGCCGTCGTGCTGACCGACCTCTACGCCCGGGGCGCGACCATCGTGTCCAGCGAGAAGGGCTACGGCATCTACTTCCGCCGGGAGGACACCCTCTATTTTGTGGAGCTGATGGCCGAAGACGACCGCTCCGCCGAGGTGCTGATGGAAGCGGCCCGGGAGAAGGAAGTCATCGTGGAGCGCGCCGTCATCACAGTGGGTGCGGCTCAGAACCTTTTCCTCGGCGAAGGCACCCGGCAGGACTACGGCATGATACGGTTCGACGCGGAGCCTTTCGATGTGGAAGAAAGCTATATGCGGCTGATGATGGAAAGCTGAACGGAATGGTAAAGGAGTGTGTACATGGCACACGATGCAAAACATAAAAAAAGCAGAAAAGGCGGCGCAGCGAAAATGATCCTGATCGTGCTGCTGATCCTGGTACTGGCGGCGGGCGGCTGTCTGCTGGCCATCCGAAAAGAGATCAACGGCAGTGCTTCCGCTGGCGAACCGGTGAGTGTGAGCATCCAGCAGGGCAGCGGCGTGGCAGCCATCGCCCAGAAGCTCAAGACGGCGGGCGTCATCAAGTACCCCCACGTCTTCCGCTGGTATGCAGGCAAACAGGGCGCGGCAGGCAAGCTCCAATACGGTGAGTTCGACCTCGCCCCCGGCAGCTCCTACGACGACATCATCGAGGCACTTTCCGCCTACGCGAAGGCCGACAGTGTCCGGCTGACCTTCCCCGAGGGTACGACGGCCATCGCCATTGCGAAAAAAATGGAAGATGCCGGGCTGTGCAGCGCCGAGGACTTCCTCAAGGAGGCCAACACCGGCGATTTCAGCCAGTACAGGTTCTGGCAGTACGTCCCCGACGACAAGGACGCCCCGGACCGCTTCCTCAAGTGCGAGGGTTATCTTTTCCCGGATACCTACGATTTCCTGAAGGATGACACCGTCCATCATTACGTTGAGACGTTCTATTCTCACTTCGACAAGCAGATCACCGATGAGATGTATGCCGAGATGGAAAAGCAGGGGATGACCCTCTCCGAGGTGGTCACTCTGGCGTCCTTCGTGCAGGAGGAGGCCGGCAACGATCAGGACGATAATGTGGCGCAGGTGTTCCGCAACCGTCTGGCCGAGGGTTCGCCCTACCCCAAACTGCAGAGCAACACCTCCAGCTACGTCCAGAGCGACGCCGACAACAACTACCTCTGGAACTGGGTCGCGCCCTACTACGGCGGCTGGGACAGCATCCCGGAGAACATTCTGGAAGCCTACGACACCTACACCCGCACCGGGCTCTCCGCCGGCCCGATTTCCAACCCCGGCATCGCGGCCATCCGTGCGGCGCTTGACCCGAAGCCCGACGATGAGGTGAAAGACGCCTATTTCTTCGTCACCGACCTTGCCGGTCACTACTACTACGCCCGCACCTACGCAGACCACCAGAAAAACTGCGATGAGGCGGCTAAAGTTAATAAAAGTATGAAGTAAAAGAGGAATACCATGTTACAGATACCGGAACTTCTGGCCCCGGCAGGCGACCTCGAGCGCCTGCGGTATGCCATCAACTACGGCGCGGACGCCGTTTACTGCGCTCTGCCCGAGTTCGGGATGCGCTCTGCACCCACCAACTTCACCCCGGAGCAGCTGAGCGAGGGCGTCATCTATGCCCACGCCCGGGGCCGCAAGGTCTACCTGACCATGAATACCCTGCCCACCAACGAGGAGGCTGACCGTCTGCCTCAGGCCATCAAGGACGCTGCCGCCGCCGGTGTGGACGCCTTCATCGTGGCCGACCTCGGCGTGTTGGACGCCTGCAAGACGTTCGCGCCCGACATCGACATCCATATGTCCACCCAGACCGGCATCACCAACTGGGCCGCTGCCCGCGCCGCCTACAACATGGGCGCGAAGCGGGTGGTGTTGGCCCGGGAGATGACCCTGCAGGACATCGCCACCCTCCGCGACAAGACCCCGCCGGAGCTGGAAATTGAGTCTTTCGTCCACGGCGCCATGTGCATGAGCGTCTCGGGCCGCTGCCTGCTCTCCAACTACATGGCAGGCCGCGACGCAAACCGCGGCCAGTGCGCCCAGCCCTGCCGCTGGAAGTACTATCTCAGCGAGGAGACCCGCCCGGGGCAGCTCTATGAGATCGGCGAGAACGAGAACGGCAGCTACATCCTCAACGCCAATGATATGTGTACCGCGCCCTTCCTCGACCTCATCTGCAACGCGGGCGTGGACAGCCTCAAGATCGAGGGCCGCGCCAAGACGTTCTACTACGTCGCCAGCGTGACGGCGGCCTACCGCCGCGCCCTCGACCAGTATCTGGCCGACCCGATGAACGAGAACTTTGAGCTGCCGGAAGAGGTTTTGGCTGAGCTGACCCGCACCAGCCACCGCCACTATTCGCCCGGCTTCTACTTTGGCCGGGAGCAGGCCCGTCAGGCCACCGACAGCGCGACTTACATCCGCGAGTGGGAGTTTGTCGGTACGGTGGACGGCTGGGAGAACGGCGTCGCCAGCTGCCAGCAGCGGGGCAAGTGGAGCCTCGGCGACACGCTGGAAGTGCTCTGCCCGGATGGCCGCAGCATCCCGCTGAACCCCGAGTGGATAAAGAATGAGGCCGGTGAGCTGGTGGAGTCCACGCCCCACGCGATGGAGCACTATACCATCCCCACCCCGGAGCTGCCGCCTATGAGCCTGCTGCGCCGGAAAGTCTGAGAATCAAAAGCAAAGCCGCCTGTCGTTCGTTGAATGACAGGCGGCTTTTATCGTTTATCTCTATTATTCCGGCTTGACCTGCAGCTCCTGCTCGCAGTAGATGCAGCGATACTTGCCGTTGGAGCTCAGCTCGAAGATCTGGTCACACTCTTCCTCGATGGAGGAGATGCAGCGGGGGTTCTTGCACCGCACGATGTTGACCAGACGCTTGGGGGGCTGGGGCTTTTCCTTCTTGACAGCCTTGCCGTTCTCGATGACGGTCACGCTGATGTCGGGGTCGAGATAGGCCAGCACGTCGAGGTTGAGCCAGGATGCGTCGCCCTCCACCTTGATGATGTCCTTCCGGCCCGACTCTGCCTTGTGGCTGCGGGCGTTCTGGATGAGGGCCACACTGGAGGTGCGGTTGCCCTTGATGCCCAGCAGGTCCATCAGGCCGATGGCCGTGCCTGCCTTGATATGGTCGATGACGATACCGTTCTGAATTTCATCAATGTTCAGCATCTCAGTTGCCCTCCTTTTCAGCCTTGGGGTCCTTGAGGCCCAGCAGTGTCATGATCAGCGCCATGCGGATGTAGACGGCGTTCTGCACCTGCTCAAAGTAGGCGGCGCGGGGGTCGTCGTCCACGTCCAGCGTGATCTCATTGACGCGGGGCAGGGGATGGAGCACGGCCATGTCAGGCTTGGCAAGGGCCATCTTCTCTTTGGTGAGGATATAGCTGTTCTTCAGACGGACATAGTCTTCCTCGTTGAAGAAACGCTCCTTCTGGACGCGGGTCATGTAGAGGATGTCCAGCTCGGGCATGGACTCCTCGAGGCTGCGGGTCTCCTTATAGGGGATGTGGTTGGCCTCGAGCACGTCGGTGATGATGTAGTCCGGCACACGCAGCTCCTCGGGGCTGATGAGGACGAAGCGGATGTTCTCACAGCGCGCCATGGTCTTGATGAGGGAGTGGACGGTGCGGCCAAACTTGAGGTCGCCGCACAGGCCGATGGTCAGGTCGTTCAGACGGCCCTTGCGGCGGCGAATGGTCATCAGGTCGGTCATGGTCTGGGTCGGGTGCTGGTGGCCGCCGTCGCCTGCGTTGATGACAGGGATGCGGGAGTACCGGCTGGCCCGCAGCGGTGCGCCCTCCTTGGGGTGGCGCATGGCCACGATGTCGGCATAGCAGGAGACGACGCGGATAGTGTCGGCCACGCTCTCGCCCTTGGATGCACTGGAGACGGTCTCGCTCGGGAAGCCGAGGACATGTCCGCCGAGGTTCAGCATCGCGGCCTCAAACGAAAGACGGGTACGGGTGGACGGCTCGTAGAACAGGGTGGCCAGCTTTTTGTGGGCGGCCACGTCCTGATAGGCAGCCGGGTCGGCGCAGATGCGGTCGGCCAGGTCCAGCAGAGAGGTGATCTCCTGCTGACTGAAATCCAACGGATCGATTAGATGACGCATATTCTTTTGTTTCCCTCCGTCAAAGAAGCTTTCGAAGAATCGAGAAGTCGAAGAAGTTCGTGTAGTAGCTCAACGAACGCATGACGGGATGGCAGAGCCGGTTGTAGCATATCTCATCCAGCAGCAGCATGGCCTCGCCCGGGGCCAGACGCATGGCGGCCCGGATGGGCTCGTCGCCGCAGCTGGCCTTGAGGTGGGCCACATTGGAGGCCACCTGCTGGCGGCACTCCCGCTCCAGAACATCGAATATGTCACCCGACAGGTCGATGCGGGTGTAGTCCCGGTTCCCAAACAGGGCGCGGGGCAGGTAGTCGATGGAGTAGATGACGGGGGTTGTGTCGGCGAGGATGCGCTTCTTGATGCAGATGACATCGTCGCCGGGCTCGATGGCCAAATCACGGGCCAGCTCTTCGCCTGCGCGGACGGGGTAGATCTGGATGCCGTCGGCGTGGGGGTAGCTGCCAAAGCTGCGGATGAGCGGGTAATACTCCAGCTTCTGGTCCAATCGGCTGCGCAGGTTCAGGACACTTCGGTTGACCACTGTGCCGATGCCGCGCACCCGCTCGATGTAACCCGCACGCTCCATCTCGCTCAGCGCATCGCGGATGACGGTGCGGCTGACGCCGAGTTCGGCGGCAAGGTCTACCTCGGCGGGCAGACGGTCAGTCTGTGCATAGCGGCCTGTGCGCAGTTCCTCCAGCAGAGCGCTGACGATGCGGTCGCTGATGACAGCACCACCCAGGCGGCTGGAAGGGGATAAGCTGGAATCTCTCATGGTTCGTTTCCTCCGGTACACGGGCAGGGCGGCCCTGCCTGGACTTCCGAAAAAGCTGTGCCTGAGCACAAAAGCTTTTCCTGCAAATATTATAGCATAAATTGACAATGATTCAAACGGCATTTATACTGGAATCAACCGGAAAGTATGATTTTATTTTGGAGGGATAGAGCAAGAATGGAAATTCTTCTGCACAAAGTGTGCGGCCGGCCCGGAAGCCGCACCATGACCCTGCGCGCTGCCGGGCCGGAGGATGCCGCCGCCTTTTACGCCTTGCAGAACGAGGTGCGGGCCGCGATGCCCCACCCGGAGCAGTTCGTACCCGACACGCTGGAAAACATCGCCCGTTACCTGAAAGAGGACCTGTGCATCGGCGGGTGGGACGGCGGGCGGCTGGGGGCCTACTTCATCCTGCGGTACTGCGGGCAGGACGCGCACAACTATGCCGCCTTTATGGGCATCCCGCGAGAAGAGTGGGACGGCTGGGCCAACGCCGACAGCGCCATCGTCCACCCCGACTACCGGGGCAACGGTCTGCAGCGGAAGCTGCTGGAAGTGGCGCTTACCCTGCTCCGCCCGGGCATCGTGGGCATCGGGGCCACCGTCAGCCCGGAAAATCAGTACAGCCTGAACAACGCTCTGGCCAGCGGCTTTGAGATCGTCTGCCGCCGGGAGATGTACGGCGGGTATGACCGGTATCTGCTGGCGAAGGCCCTCTCCGTCACCTTCGGTGACACCTATCCCGAAGGGAGAGGCACTGGCGTGTCGGTCAAGCCCATGCTAGACGAGTAAAGCTTAATTTGTATCGCAAACAGTAGTGCCCTGCTACCAAGGCTAGCAGCAGCCTGACAAGGAACATGGTTCCGTAGCTGCTGCCCTCTGTAGCAGGGCACTATTTTTTGCGTTATATCAGGCTTCCGGCGGCCAGCTCAGAGTTGACCGGCCTGCCAAAGGCTCTCCCTCTGGGAGAGCTGGCGCGGAGCGCCTGAGAGGGCAAGGACGCTGCCAAACAGCTCTTGCACTGCGATCGTATCGCTCTGACAAAGAGCCTGCTTACCGCTGTGCAGCAGCTTTAAGGTTCTCGTTCATCTTATGCCGTACCACCAGCAGGCAGGCCAGATGCACCAGTGTAGTGAGGATCCAGCTGACGGGGTAGCTGAGGTAAAGCATCGTGGTGGTGTGGAACAGCCGGAAGATGGTGGCGATCCAGACGAGGCGGAGCAGGCAGCTGCCAACGAGGCTGACCACCATCGGCAGGACGGAGTAGCCCCGGCCGCGCAGGCAGCTGGCCAGAACATCCATGCCGCCGCAGAGCAGATAGGTGGTGCAGATGATGTGCATACGGGCCAGACCGGCGGTCACCACGACCTCATCGGAGGAGTAGAAGTGGAGCAGCTGTTCGCCCAGCAGGGAAGCACCGCCGCCCAGCACGAGGCCGGTGACGATGGAGCAGAGCAGGCAGTTGCGCATGACGCGGTCCAGGTTGTCGTACCGGCGGGCGCCCATGTTCTGGCTCGTGAAGGTGACAGCAGCCTGGGCGAAAGCGTTCATGGCGGTATAGACGAAGCCCTCGAGGTTGGAAGCGGCAGAGTTGCCGGCCACGACGATGGAGCCGAAGGAGTTGACCGCCGACTGGATGACGACGTTGGAGAGGCTGAACACGGTGCTCTGCAGACCGGCAGGCAGGCCGATGCGCAAGATCTGGCCCAGAGCCCCCGCATGGAAGCCCAGATGGCCGAGGTCGAGGTGGAGCGGGCCTTTCTCCTTCACGAGCAAGGCGGTGACCATGCAGGCGGAGACGGTCTGGCTGATGATGGTGGCCAGAGCGACGCCCGCCACGCTCATGGAGAAGAGGATGACGAACACGAGGTTCAGCACCACATTGATGAGGCCCGCCACGGCCAGACAGAACAGAGGCCGCCTGGTGTCGCCCACGGCGCGCAGGAGGGCCGAGCTGAAGTTGTACAGCATGGTCATGGGCATGCCGATGAAGTATATCTTGAGGTAGAGGGTGGACAGGCCGATGACGTCCTCCGGGCAGCTCATCAGCTCCAGCAGGACGCGGGCGGCAAAAAAGCCCACCACGGCCAGTAAGAAACCGCTGACGAGGCCCAGCGTCACGGAGGTCTGGACGGTGTTGCGGACGCCCTCATCGTCCTTCGCGCCGAAGCAGCGGGCCGCAACGACGTTCGCGCCCAGCGACAGGCCCACGAACAGGTTGACCAGCAGGTTGATGAGCGCACCGTTGGAGCCGACAGCGGCCAGCGCCGTGCTGCCCGCAAAGCGTCCTACGACGACGACATCGGCTGCGTTGAACAGCAGCTGCAGGATGCTGGATGCAGCCAGCGGCAGGGAAAACAGGATGATCTTTTGCAGCATGGGGCCGCTGGTCAGATCGCCTGTCCGGGTATTCTGTGCCATGAAAATGCTCTGCCTCCTCAAATATCAGATGGTACTCACGAAAAAACGCGCCGCTCAACAGCGAGCGACGCAGATAGTATTATAATACGGTTTCCGGTAAAATACAAGTGAAATCAAAGCTTTTTCCGTACAAAAATGCACCCCCGCACACAGGGTGCAGGGGCGCGGAGGTACGTTTGCGAAACAGAACGCTTACTTCTGGGGCTTCATGTAGATGTGGTGAGGCAGACCGGCGATGTAGAGCGGGGTCAGCTCAGCCTGGATGAGGGGCCGTGCGTAAGCGAGGAAGTCTTCAGTCATCTGGGTGTGATTCTCGTTCATCCAGCTCAGCGGCACCTTCTTCTCGAGATTTGCGACCTCGCTGATGGGGTGCAGCTCAGTGGTACACTGATAGGGGCTGTTGGAGATGCGCTTCAGGGCCACCATCTGGCCGGTGACGCCCTCAAACGCAGCCTTGACAGCAGCACCGCCGACCTGATAGGCCTCGGTGATGTCGGTGCGGCTGGTCAGGTGGCCGGCGCAGCGCTGCAGGGTGGAAAGCTCGATGCAACGGGTCTTGGTGTCCAGATTGCGGGCTACGACGTTGGCCAGATAGCGGGCGGTGCCGGTCAGGGCCTTGTGGCCGAAAGCGTCCACCGCGTGGACATCGTCGGCCAGCTCACAGACATAGCGGCCATCCTCGAGCTTGACGCCCTCAGACACCGCGATGACGATGCTGGGCTTCTTCTCCTGCATCACGCGCACCTTCTCGATGAAGTGCTCCACATTGAAGGGGACTTCGGGCAGGCAGATCATGTCCACGCCCTCGCAGTCGTCGCTCTTGGCCAGTGCGGCGGCGGCGGTCAGCCAGCCGGCGTTGCGGCCCATGATCTCGACGACGGTGACGTACTTGGTGCCGTAGACGGTGGCGTCGCGGATGATCTCCTTCATCACCACGCCGATGTACTTGGCCGCAGAGCCGTAGCCGGGGGTGTGGTCGGTGACCATCAGATCGTTGTCGATGGTCTTAGGCACGCCCATGAAGCGGATGTCGCTCTGGATGCACTCGCCGTACTCAGCCAGCTTGCCGATGGTGTCCATCGAGTCGTTGCCGCCGATGTAGAAGAAGTAGCCGATGTCCAGCTTTTCGAGGATGGCGAAGAGCTTCTTGTACACGGCCTCGTCGGTGTGCCAGTCGGGCAGCTTGTAGCGGCAGCTGCCGAGGAAGCTGGAGGGGGTGCGCTTGAGCAGCTCGATGTCGAGGTCATCGGTCAGCAGGGTGGACAGGTCCACGACCCGCTCCTCCAGCAGACCGGCGACGCCGTTGCACATGCCGTAGACGATGTCCGCGCCGCGGCTCTTGCAGCTCTCGAACACACCAGCCAGACTTGCGTTGATGACAGAGGTGGGGCCGCCGGATTGGCCAACGATTGCATTTTTACCCATGATGATTTCTCCTTTTTTGTTTTTCTGTTTCGGCTTTATAAAATCGTGCAGGAGCACGAAAACAGACGCGGGGAAGGGGAGAAGCGAGTTTCCTTACAGGCAGATGTGGCGGGGTGTACCGTTGACGTAGACAGGGGTGACCTCGTCGAGGATGAGCGGGCGGGCGTATTCCTCGAACGCCGCCGTCACCTGCATCCCGTCGGGGGTGATCCAGTCCAGCGGCACCTTCTTTTCGAGGTTTGCCACCTGCTGGACGTCCACCGCTTCGGTGATGCACTGGTAAGGATACTCGGAAACGCGCTTGAGCGCGATCATTTTGCCCGTCTCACCGGCAAAGGCTGCGGCTGCCGCTGCGCCGCCCACGGCGTAGGCCTCGCTGACATCGGTGCGGCTGGCCAGATGGCTGGCGCAGCGCTGCAGTGTCGAGAACTCGATGGCGCGGCTCTTGCAGTTCAGCTTGTCGTGGATGAGGTCGGACAGATAGCGGCTGGTGCCGCTGAGGATGGCTTTGTGGCCGAAGGCGTCCAGCTGGCCTGCCGTGGACACGAGGTCGCACAGATAGGTGCCGTCGGCGGTCTTGACACCCTCGCTGGCCGCGATGATGACGTTGGACTTCACCCGCTGCAGCTCATCCACTCTGGCGAGGAACTTGTCCTGGTCAAAGGGGACTTCCGGCAGAAGGATGAGGTCGGGGCCGTCGCTGTCGTCGCCGCCTGCGAGGCAGGCCGCACCGGCCAGCCATCCGGCGTGACGGCCCATGATCTCGGCCACAGTCACGCTGCGGATGTCGTAGACGGAGGAGTCACGGATGACTTCCTTGAGGATGGTGGCGATGTACTTGGCCGCAGAGCCGTAGCCGGGGGTGTGGTCGGTGAGGCAGAGGTCATTATCGATGGTCTTGGGTACACCGATAAAACGCACCGCACTGCCTACCTGTGCGCCGTAGCGGCTGAGCTTGGCGATGGTGTCCATCGAGTCGTTGCCGCCGATGTAGAACACCGCGCAGATGTCGTACTTGTCAAACAGGGTGAACAGCTTGACGTAGGGCGTGGAGTCCGCCTCCGGCTCGGGGAGCTTGTAGCGGCAGCTGCCCAGATAGCTGGACGGCGTGCGCTTGAGCAGCTCGATGCTGAGCCGGTCGTCCAGCAGGACGTTCAGCTCCACGAGTTCCTCTTTCAGCAGTCCCTCGATGCCGTATTTCATGCCGTAGACCTTGTCTGCGCCCAGACTGCAGGCGGCTTTATAGACGCCTGCGAGACTGGAATTGATGACGGCGGTCGGGCCGCCGCTCTGGCCGATGATGACATTCTTGGCCATGAGAACCTCCTTGTACCATTTACCGATAAATTGGACTTCCTGTGCGCCGCAGCACCGCTCCGCGCTGTCCCCGTTTCGTGGTCCTTACACCCTGCACAGTGTACAGACGGGGGGAACAGCCAACAATCGATGACCGCAACTCGCACAAAAATTCTGGCAGGTCGTGCAAGCACTTCGAGAAATGTGTGCAAAAATCTGCTCTTCTTCTATTGTAACTGTTTTGCCTGTTGTATGCAAGCCCTAATTGGTTGCAGCGGCAAAAAAATTATGATAAAATAGGTACTGCACAGCTCTGCCGGGCCGGAAAGCGGGGATAACCCGCCGACGCCCGGGCAGACTAAGAGCAGAACCAAACGAAAGCGGGAACACCTTTATGGGCATTTCACACGATTATCATAGCACGGGCCGGAGCCGCAGAGGCGGTCCCGGCGGAGTCATCCGGTTTGCGGGGGCCGTGGCCGGCATCCTGCTGGTGAGCTTCGCCATCACGGCCATCCTCGAGCATGGACAGGCACAGCCCGAAGAGCTGCCCACCGTGACGGCCAACGGCACGGCGCAGAACATTCTGGCTCCGCTGCCCATGCAGGGCGCGGCGGACAGCACCACCGACAGCGCCGTCAGCGGCGGGGAAAACGCAGCGGCAAACGGCACGCCCGCCGTGACCCTCGAGCAGTTCGGCCCGGCCCGTCAGACGGCGGGAGCCTACAGCGTCAAAGCCTACGACAGCAGCGTCATCCGCCAGCCTGCCAGCGGTCAGGTCGATTTGAGCTACTTCTCCGATGCCGCCTTCCTCGGCGACAGCCTGACGGTGGGCTTCTCCGACTATAAGATCAACCTCGGCGGAGCACTCATCTGCGGCTACACCGGCGTCGGTCCGGACGCCATCGTCAACCGCAGCGCCGTCAAGAGCAGTGTGCGGGGCGAGGAAGTCGCGCTGGACGTGCTGGCCGCTGCTCAGCCTAAGAAGCTGTATATCCTGCTGGGTACCAACACCCTGACCACCGTGGGTGCGGCAGACCGCTTCCTCGCTTACTACGGCCAGATGCTGGATGTGCTGCGCCAGACGCTGGGGGAGGACTGCGTCATCTATGTTGAGTCCATCCCGCCCGTCCGCCCCGAGGCCGCAGCGGAAAAGCCGGGCCTTGCCTCGGACATCATCCGCTCGGTGAACGAGCAGCTGGCCCTGCTGGCCGCAGATAAGGGCTGTGTCTACCTCGATTTGTGGGAGACGCTGGCCGACGGCGAGGGTAACCTGAAAGAGGTGCTGGCTGCGCCAGACGGCGTCCACTTCTCGGCGGGCAACGGCTACGGCGCGTGGGTCACTTACCTGCGCAACCACGCCAAGTATTCTGCCGATAATGCATGGACACCCGGCAGTGCCTACGCAGGCTGAGCGCAAAACCAAAAAAAATAAAAGCATCCGTGATGCCCTGCCCCGGGAGGGGGGGAGAGAAACATCACGGATGCTTTTTTGCAGCAAAAATCCCGCCCCCTGTACCAGTGATACGGAGGACGGGACGTTTTGTTTTTATGGAGAAGGGCAGAGGGACGAATTACTTCATCTTGCTCTTGGCCTTCATGCGCTGCTCGTGGTTGAGAATCTGCTTGCGGATGCGCAGGTTCTCGGGAGTGACCTCCAGCAGCTCGTCCTGAGCCAGGAACTCGAGGCAGCCCTCGAGGCTCAGCTTGCTGATGGGGATGAGGCGCAGAGCGTCGTCAGAGCCGGAAGCACGGGTATTGGTCAGGTGCTTGGTCTTGCAGACGTTGACATCGACGTCCTCGCCGGAAGCGGTGTAGCCGATGACCATGCCCTCGTAGACCTTCTCGCCGGCGCCCACCAGCAGAGTGCCGCGCTGCTGAGCGTTGAACAGGCCGTAGGTGACGGCCTCACCGGTCTCAAAGCTGACCAGAGAACCGGTGGAGCGGTTGGCGATCATGCCAGCCCAGACGTCATAGCCGTCGAAGATCTGGTTGATGATGCCCTCGCCGTGGGTATCGGTCAGGAACTGGTTGCGGTAGCCGAACAGGCCGCGGCTGGGCATACGGAACTCCAGACGCACACGGTCAGAACCCAGAGACTCCATCTGCTGCAGGATGGCCTTGCGCTGGCCCAGACCGGTCATGACAGCACCCTGATACTGGGAGGGGACGTCGATGACGACGTGCTCCATAGGCTCGTAGGTCTTGCCGTCGATGACCTTGGTCAGAACGTGCGGGGGAGAGACCTGCAGCTCATAGCCTTCGCGGCGCATGGTCTCGATGAGGATGGACAGATGCATCTCACCACGGCCCATGACACGGAAAGAATCGGTGGTGGCGGAATCCTCCACCTTCAGAGCGACGTCCTTCAGCAGCTCTTTCTGCAGACGGTCACGGATCTGGCGGCTGGTGACATACTTGCCCTCACGGCCGGCCAGCGGGCTGTCGTTGACGGAGAAGGTCATCTCGACGGTGGGGTCGTTGATCTTCACGAAGGGCAGCGGCTCGATATTGGAGGGGCTGCACAGGGTGTTGCCGATGGTGACGTCGGGCAGACCAGAGAAAGCCACGATGTCGCCTGCGGTGATGTTGTCGCAGGGCTGACGGCCATTGGCCTGGAAGTCATACAGCTTGGTCAGACGGCCGCGCATCTTGAGGTCGGGGTTGTGCCAGTCGCACACGACCACTTCCTCGCCCACCTTGGCGACGCCATTCTGGATGCGGCCGATGCCGATGCGGCCAACGAACTCATTGTAGTCCACAGAGGACACCAGCATCTGGAAGGGAGCCTCGGGGTCGCCCTCGGGCGGCTTGATGGTGCTCAGCAGGGTGTCGAACAGGGGGACCAGGTCAGTGCCGGGTACATCGGGGTCAAGGCTTGCAGTGCCATCACGGCCACAGCAGAACAGCATGGGGCAGTCCAGCTGCTCGTCGGTAGCACCCAGATCCATCAGCAGGTAGAGGACCTCGTCGATGACTTCCTTGATGCGGGCATCGGGACGGTCGATCTTGTTGATGGCGACAACAAGGCTCAGATTCTGCTGCAGAGCCTTCTGCAGCACGAAACGGGTCTGGGGCATGCAGCCCTCAGCAGCGTCCACCAGCAGCAGAACGCCGTTGACCATCTTCAGCACGCGCTCGACCTCGCCGCCGAAGTCGGCGTGGCCCGGGGTATCGACGATATTGATCTTGACGCCCTTGTAGGTGCAGGAGCAGTTCTTGGCCAGAATGGTGATGCCGCGCTCACGCTCGATGTCACCGCTGTCCATGACACGCTCAGCCACAGCCTGATTGTCGCGGAAAGCGCCGCTCTGGCGCAGCAGGGCGTCCACCAGCGTGGTCTTGCCGTGGTCAACGTGAGCGATGATAGCGACATTGCGCAAATCGTTACGAACCATAAAATACAACCTCTCTATTTTGAATCTCAGTAGAAGTTACGTCATACGATTTAAGTTTATATCATCCGGGGGTGGTTTGTCAAGATTGTATAAAAATTTTTTGATGGATTCGGCGTTTTGCCCGAGAATCGGCTGTCGATTTGGGCGGCATTACAGCGCGAAACGTGATATACTTAATGTACCAAAGTTGGATAATCTCGTTGGAGGTGTGTCTATGAAACTGACGTTTTTGGGTGCCAACCACGAAGTGACCGGCAGCTGTACCCTCTTGGAAGCGGCGGGACAGCGCTACCTCATCGACTGTGGTATGGAACAGGGCAAGGATGTCTATGAGAACCAACCCATCCCCGTTGCGCCGGGCGAGATCGACGGCGTGCTGGCCACCCATGCCCATATCGACCACACGGGCCTTCTGCCTCTTCTGGTGCGCAACGGCTTCCGGGGCAGGATCTATGCAACCAGGCCCACGGCAGAACTGTGCAGCATCATGCTGCGCGACTCGGCGCACATCCAGGAATTCGAAGCCGAGTGGAAGAACCGCAAAGGCCAGCGCTCCGGCGCAGAGCCTGTGGAACCCATGTACACCATTCAGGACGCCGAGGCAGCCATCGCGCTGTTCCGGGGCTATGATTACAATAAAGAGATCGAGCTTGCGCCCGGCATCGTCATCCGCTTTGTGGATGTGGGCCATCTGCTGGGCTCGTCCAGCATCGAGATATGGGTGACGGAGAACGGGGCGACCACAAAGCTGGTCTTCTCCGGCGACATCGGCAACCACGACCAGCCTATCATCAAAGACCCCACGTATCTGAAAGACGCAGATTATGTCTTTATGGAGTCCACCTACGGTGACCGCAGCCACGGCCCGCGGCCCGACTATGTGGCAGAGCTGGCGAAGATCCTGCAGCGTACCTTCGACCGCGGCGGCAATGTGGTCATCCCGAGCTTTGCAGTGGGCCGCACTCAGGAACTGCTCTACTTCATCCGCGAGATAAAGGAAAAGAATCTGGTCACCGGCCACGGCTGTTTCCCGGTGTACATCGACAGCCCGCTGGCCATCGAGGCTACCCGCATCTTCAAGGACACCGATTCCTCCTGCTTTGATGAAGAGACCAACGCCCTGCTGGCAAAGGGCATCGACCCCATCCAGTTCCCGGGCCTGAAGGTCAGCGTCACCAGCGATGAGTCCCGTGCCATCAACACCGACCCCGTGCCGAAGGTCATCATCTCGGCCAGCGGCATGTGCGAAGCGGGCCGTATCCGCCACCACCTCAAGCATAACCTCTGGAGGAAGGAATGCACCGTCCTCTTTGTGGGCTATCAGGCCGTGAACACGCTGGGCCGCTCTCTGCTGGAAGGTGCGGACAACGTGAAGCTCTTCGGCGAATCCATCGAGGTGCAGGCGGAGATCTGCCAGCTCACCGGCCTTTCGGGCCACGCCGACAGGGAGGGCCTGCTGAAGTGGGTCAACTCCTTTGAGCCGAAGCCCAAGCGGGTGTTCATCATCCACGGCGAGGATGAGGTGGAGAACATCTTTGCCCAGACCCTCACGGAGCAGGGGTTCAACGCCTGCGCACCTTATAATGGTGAGCAGTGGGCCATCGGTGCCGAGGGCGCAGTCTGCCTGAAGGAAGGCACCCGTATCCGCATCGAGCACCACGTCAGCGAGGGTGCAGCCCGTGCAGCTACCGTCTTCCAGCGCCTGCTCAATGCCGGCAAGCGTTTGCTGCGAGTCATCGAGCACAACGAGGACGGTGCCAACAAGGACCTCGCCAAGTTCGCCGACCAGATCAACGCTCTCTGTGACAAGTGGGACAGATGAGGCAAACATCCCGGCGGCATAACTGCTCCGAAAACATCGTTCTGAAATAAAATGATGTAAAACCGACCCGAGTTCGTGTATCCTCACACGGCTCGGGTCGGTTCTTTTTTTGTGTCCAAAAGAGGAAAACACAGTTTTCTGTGCGCTTTTGCACAAGTTTCCGACTATTTCATGAGAACCGTTGACTTTGAATGTGCAAAATGCTACCATATGGCACAAGAAAAGACAAATACTACGAAATAAAGTTGTTTCATGGGCGCAGAGGCCGGCATCTGTGCTGGAAACGGCTCGAAGTTTTTGTCTGCGTGCGGATGGTATCGGCAGAAGCCTCCGCACAGGAAATGACTGCCGAAAAAGGAGGTCTCAATGATAGAATACAAGCTTTCTCTTGCGTCGTCCGGCGCGGTAAAAGCACCGGGTTATGAGGATATGCTGCGGTTTGGCTACAACAAGAACTGCGGCGTCTATCGGCTGAGGGTGACTGCCGCCGACGAGTGGAAGGGGATGAAGCTCCGGGTGTTCTGGCATACGCCGGAGGGTGACCCGCCTGCATCACTGGTAGAGAACGGTGTGGTGGAGGTGCCTGCCTTCGTCACGGCTGTGTCCGGCGAGGGCCGCATCACCTTCGAAGGCTCCGACGGCACCCGGACCATCACCAGCGCCGATATGCGCTACCGCGTGGCGGCAAATTCCGGCACCGAAGACGGTACTATGCCGCCGCTGGGTACGCCTGCGTGGCAGCAGCTGGTGGGCCGGGTGGAAGAAGTCGGTGCAGACGCCCGGAAAAGTGCCGAACAGGCCCGGAAGTCGATGAAACAGGCCGAAAGCGAAAAAAGCGCAGCGGCCGGTAGTGCTGCAGCGGCGGCGAAAAAACTGAAAGAGCTTCAGGATGGCATCGCTGCGGGAGATTTCAAGGGCGAAAAGGGTGATACAGGCGCGAGAGGTCCGCAGGGAAATACCGGACCTCAGGGGCCTAAAGGCGACAAAGGCGACACCGGTCCACAGGGTCCTGTAGGCGCGACCGGCCCTCAGGGACCGAAAGGCGAGACAGGCCCGGCGGGCAAAGAAACGAAGGTGGACGCCACCCTCAAAGTCTCCGGCGCGGCTGCCGACGCCAAAGCCACCGGCGACGCGCTGGCGGGTAAAGCTGCCGCCAGCCATACCCACAACTACGCTGGTTCGTCCAGCGCGGGCGGTGCGGCAAACTCAGCCAACAAACTGAACAAGAACGCGGGTTCTGCTACGCAGGGAGTATACTTCAAGGATGGTGTGCCGGTCGCTATGACCTACACGCTGGGCAAGAGTGTGCCTGCGGATGCAAAGTTCACGGACACCAACACCTGGCGCGGCGTGCAGGACAACCTGACCAGCACGGCCACCGACCAGAGTCTGAGCGCAAATCAGGGCAAGGTGCTGAAAGGCCTCGTGGACGGCAAGGCGGCGTCCAGCCATACCCACGACGACCGGTACTACACCGAGAGCGAGATGAACACCAAACTCAACGGCAAAGCCAACAGTTCCCACACCCATAACTATGCCGGGTCTTCGAGTGCGGGCGGCACGGCAAACTCGGTCAACGGCCTGACCTTCGCTGCCCAGACCACCGACCCGGGGGCGGGAAGCGCATTGACCACCAACAAGGTGCTCATCGTGTACGTGTAAAGGAGGCCGGATATGGCAAAAGCAGTTTATGTGGGCGTTGACAGCAAAGCCCGCAAGATGAAAAAAGCCTACATCGGCATCGGCGGCACGGCCCGCAAGGTCAAGAAGATGTACATCGGAGACAGCAGCGGCAAGGCGAGGCTGTGCTACAGTGCAGAGGCTGACAAATTTGGAACTGCGACACCGCTGAGTAAATACAGAATCTTCCTTGCCGGAACGACAGTTGGCGGATATGCCCTGTTCGGAGGCGGCGGTTATGATAGCGACGCCAAAAAAGGCGAGGCCATAATGGACGCATACAACGCATCTCTCACCCGGACGACTGCAGCTTCTTTAAGCGTGGCAAGGCAAGGATTGACGGCGATAACGCTGGGGAATCACGCACTATTCGTCGGTGGACGAAGCGGAAACACGTCCTTTGGCACGGTGGATGTCTACGATGCATCTCTTACCCGGACGACCGCTACAGAGCTGAGTATTGCCCGATATGACAGTGCCGCGGCAGTTGTAGGTTCCTATGCGCTTTTTGCTGGCGGCAGAAGGAATAATGGCTTATTTACAATGTCGCAGTCCGCCGTAGATGCATACAACACGTCTCTCACCCGGACGACTGCAACTCCGCTGCCCAGTAATGCATACGCCTGTGCAGGAGGCACAGTCGGAGGTTATGCAGTGTTTAGCGGCGGCAGCAGCATGAACTCGGATTCGACTCTTGTTGAAACCATTGGGGCTCTGGAGATAGTGCGCGCATATGATTCGTCTCTTACGTCCAGTCAGGCCGCGCCCTTGAGTTGCCCCAGAGCAGTCCATTCCGCCGCAACCATCGGGAATCATCTTCTTTTTGCAGGAGGATACAACAGCACTACGGGAAAATACCTCTCCACAGTAGAATCGTACGACGCCTCGCTGACCCGAAGCACTGCCGTCGAATTGAGCAGCGCAAAGAACGGCCTGGCCTCGGCCACAGTGGGCGAATACGCAATGTTTGCAGGTGGCTATAAAGGCAACAGCGATGCAGCCTATGTGGCAACGGTGGATGCATACAACACCGCGTTAACCAAGACGACTATGCCAGACTTGAGTGTCGGACGGTATGGCCTTGCATCTGCTGTAATTGGAGATTATGCGCTGTTCGCAGGCGGTATCTCAAAAATCAGTAGCACGGCAGACAAATATCAGGATGTCGTCGATGTCTATTCGGCGTAATGAAAGGAGAAATCAAAATGGCACGATACAAAATTTACGACAACAAATCTGACGTCATCACCCCGGTGGGCGAGAAGCTTACCGCTGAGCAGTGGCTGGACCGTTACCAGTGGGGCCGCTACACCAAGATGATCGTGGGCGGCGGCATCATCAACGGCAGCGTCGCGCTGGTCTTTGACGACGAGGTGGAGCGTTACCGCAAGGCGGGCTGCGATTTCAGTGCCTGCACCACCGACGAGGACTATCTGGCCGCCATCGAGGCCTTTGAGGATAACCCGCCCATGGCAGACGCCGGCGTCTCCGACCAGACCCGCATTGCGGACGCTCTGGAAGACATGGTAGCTCTGAGTCTGCCGGATGATACCACCAACACCACCGAGGAATGAGAAAGGAGAACGAAGTTATGAGCAACAAGGAAAAACTGACCGAGCGCTGGACGCAGGGCCGCATCTCTGAGGCGATGCTGCGGGTGTATGTGCGCAAGGGCATCATCACCAAGGCGGATTTCGAGGAGATCTGCGGGAAGAAGTATTGAGTGGAGGGATAAGGATGTCGATTCGTGAATATTCCATGACCCGCGACTCCACCCGGCAGCTCTCGCCCAGCTTCCGCGTCCGCGAGTTCGCCTGCAAGGGCAGCGACGTTGTCCTTATCGACGACGAGCTGGTGGTGCTTCTGCAGTGCATCCGGGAGCACTTCGGCAAACCGGTACATATCACCAGCGGCTACCGCACCGCTGAGCACAATGCCGCCGTGGGCGGCAGCAAGTCGAGCCAGCACCTGCTGGGCCGGGCAGCGGACTTCTACGTCGAAGGTGTGCCGGTAGCGACTGTCGCCGCCTACGCTGAGACCTTGCTTTCCAGGCGCGGCGGCATCGGGCGGTACCCGAAGGATGCAAAGCATCCCAAGCGCATGACCGGCTGGGTACATATCGACACCCGGACGAATAAGTCCAGATGGAAGGGGTGAGACCGATGGAGACTGTTCTCGCAGCGCTTATCACCGGGGCCGTGACTCTCATCGGCGTACTCATCGCCAACAGCCGCAGTCAGGCTGTCACAGACACCAAGCTTGAGGAGTTGACCCGCGAGGTGCGGGCGCACAACAACTTCGCCCAGCGCGTCCCCGTGCTGGAAGAGCAGATGAAGGTGGCAAACCACCGCATCGCCGATTTAGAAGCAAACGAACATACAAGAGAAAGGAATTAAGCTATGAACGCACATATCATTACCAACCGTACCGTCTCCGCCGGTACTCTGACCCGTACCGCAGCGCTGGGCCTCGCCCTGACAAATCAGCTGCTCAGCGCAGCGGGCAAGTCTGTACTGCCCATCGACAACGCCCAGCTCGAGCAGATGATCTCCACCGGCTTCACCGTCGGTGCAGCACTGGCCGCATGGTGGAAGAACAACAGCTTCACCCCTGAGGCCATCGAGGCGGATGCATTCATGGCAAGGATGAAAAAGAGAGTGAGGTGAGAGCTGTATAGTCTAATAATGCCTCCTTCAAAATTTTTTCGAAGGGGGCATTATTATATGGTATGGAAAAGAAATGAGGTAATGAAGCAAGAAAACCGCCTGGATTCTGACGAATCTAGGCGGTTTTTGTGGAGCGGGCAATGGGAATCGAACCCACCTCCTCAGCTTGGAAGGCTGATATAC
>OGFB01000141.1_pt1 | contig 49463 bp, 37 predicted proteins | sample 1570801 | NCBI WGS metagenome assembly OGFB01 (sample SAMEA2581969, study PRJEB24529) | metagenome | biome: Human gut stool | place: China | collected 2011 | reverse complement strand
TTTTAGGAAGTGATACTTCCGCTTTTTGCCTTCAAAACCGGAAGTAATAGTTCCGGTTTTGTGCAATATTGAATGAATCAACGACGATTTTTCGGAAACGATTTTTTCTACAAGAAATTTGCTTATTCAGCGTCTGTTAAGATACGCAGTCGGCACAGTTTATGTGCTGAATATCGGGTTTTGGCGAAGCCCAACAATCGTTTTTGAAGTCGGATTTGTAAAATCAGATTCAAAAATCGTGAGTTGGTACCAACTCGCCCTGTTTGCTGCGGTTGCAAACTCGAAAATTTTTGTGCAGAAAAATAACCGCCCGCTTCAAGTTGAACTTGAAAACGGACGGTCTCGATTGCAAAATGATTTTCAAATTTTGGAAGAACGTTGAGAGGTTTCATAGCACCCGCAAGCAATGCAGACGTATATACATCTGCTTATTTTGCTTTGCAAAATACTTGTTGGGAACACCCAAACCCTTGAACCGCATCCCGTGGATGCAGGCTGTTTTAAGCAAATAAAAAGAAAAACTGTTTTACTTCTTCCGGAATTCCCCATACAGCCACTCTGCCAGAGCTGACATAATAGCCTTGTACTTGCTGGTGTCCTCAAACAGAGAAGAGAAGGTGTCCTGCGCTTCGAGATAGCTGTCCTGTGCGGCAGTATCAAAAGCTTTGGGGAAGATGCTCTCGGTGAAGATCTGCGGGTCAGAACTGCGCGCCAGCTTTGCCAGTTTCGGGTCGGCCAGCAGACGGTCATGCAGGGCAGTAAGCAGCACCCGGTCGGCATTGGTGAACTCACCCTTGAACTTCTCGTTGATCTTCAAAATGATCTCGTCCAGCGGCTCCTTGGGGTCGTGGCCGAGAGCACCCTTCTGGGTGACTGGCTCGTAGACGCCTTTGGCGTGTTCCAGCTCGATGACACCGGCAAAGGTCTTTTGCAGCTTGTAATACTCCAGCTGCAATTTGCCCTCCAGATCCAGCGGAGAGACCTCGTCCGGCGGCAGCAGCTTGAGCAGGTAAGCGCAGAATACGTTCTCCTTGTGCAGCTCTTCATCGAACATCCGCGCCACCTGTGAAACGTAGCCGTACCACTTGACAAGGCTGCGCAGCAGACGGCGGAACTGGTACCGCTCGGCCTGTGTTTTCTGGTTGTAGCGGTCTGCCACCGGCTTCAAGACGCTGCTCATGCGGCCCACGGCATTTTTGTCCTGCTTGGTGCTGCGGAAATACTCCTTGGCAAAGGCTTCCACGTCTGCATCGGAATAAACGGCAAAGCTCCGCAGCTCCTTCTGGGTCTTGTAAATGAGGTCGGTGTTGACCTCCTGCTCCAGAAAGGTTTCCTGATAAAACGGCTGGAATGCCTCCCGGATGTCCTCTGCCTTGTTCACAAAATCCAGCACAAAGGTGTCGATTTTGCCGGGACAGGTACGGTTCAGACGGGAGAGGGTCTGCACCGCCTTGACGCCCTTCAGCTTTTTGTCCACGATCATGGTGTGGAGCAGCGGTTCGTCAAAACCGGTCTGGTATTTTTCTGCCACGATGAGCACATTGAAGTTGTTGTGGAACTCCTTTTTGGTCTGGCTCTCTGCAATGTGGCTGCCGTCAGTGCGGACGTTCAGGGACTGCTCCGTGTACTCCACGCCGCCGTCCGGTACGGCACCGGAAAACGCCGCTAAGATCTGCACATCGTCATAGCCCTGCTCGGCAATATAGCGCTTGACCTCGTGGAAGTACCGCACCGCCGCCAATCGGGAGGAGGTGACTACCATCATCTTGCCCCGCCCGCCGATCTTGTGGCTGGTGGTCTCCCGGAAGGTCTCTACAATGATCTTTGCCTTCTGGCTGATGTTGTAGGGGTGCAGCTCTTCATACTTGCGGATAAGCTTTGCCGCTCGGCTGGCGGGCAGGTCGGGGTTGTCCGGGATGGTCTTGGCGATCTTGAAGCAGGTGGAATAGGTCATGTAGTTTTGCAGCACATCCAGAATGAACCCTTCCTCAATGGCCTGACGCATACTGTAAATGTGGAAAGGGTGGTGGCTGCCGTCCGGGTACTCGGTGCCGAACAGCTCCAGCGTGGCGGCTTTTGGGGTGGCGGTAAAGGCAAAGAAGGACAGGTTCTTGTGCCGTCCGTGGGAGGTCAACTCCTTCACCAGTGCATCCTCCGGGTCGATCTCGTCCTCCGCTTTGCCTTCCAGCTCGGCATATTCCCGCAGCGCATCCTCGGTGTCGGCAAGGGCTGCTTTCAGCTTTAAAGCGGAGGTGCCGGTCTGGGAGGAGTGCGCTTCGTCGATGATAACGGCATAGTTCTTCCCGGCGGTCTTGTTCACCTCAGTATAGATGACCGGGAACTTTTGCAGCGTGGTGATGATGATGCGTGCGCCGTTGTTGATGGCATCCCGCAGGTCGCCGGAGTTTTTGTCCTCGCCGATGGCCTCCACCGCACCCAGCGTATGGTCGAAGCCGGAGATTGTCTCCTGCAGCTGTGCGTCCAGCACGGTGCGGTCAGTCACCACGATGACGCTGGCAAACACCGGCTTGTTCTCGGTGTTGAACAGGGAAGCCAGCCGGTACGCTGTCCATGCAATGGAGTTGGACTTGCCCGACCCGGCGCTGTGCTGGATGAGATAGTGCTGCCCGGCACCCTTCTGCCGCACATCTGCCACCAGCTTGCGCACCACGTCCAGCTGGTGGTACCGGGGAAAGATCAGGGTCTTGCCGTCCTGCAGGCTCATGAACTTTTGCAGGATGTCCATCATGCTGTCCTTCTGGAACACTTCTTCCCAGAGGTAGGCGGTAAGATAGCCGTTGGGGTTGGGCGGGTTGCCTGCGCCGCCGTCCCGCCCGGCACCGTTGGAACCCTGATTGAAGGGCAGAAAACGGGTGTCCTTGCCTGCCAGCCGGGTGGCCATCCACACCTCGGTCAGGTCTACACAAAAATAGCCCAGAATGCGCTTGTTGAACTGGAAACACACCTCCCGGGGGTCCCGGTCGTGCATCCACTGCTGCTTGGAGTTCTCCACAGTCTGCCCGGTGAACTGGTTCTTCAGCTCAAAGGCGAATACCGGGATGCCGTTTACTGCCAGCACCATGTCCACCGAGTTGTGGGTGGTGTCGGAGTAGAACCACTGCCGGTTGCAGGTGATCTCGTTTTGGGCGTAGCGCTGGGCGTCCTTCTGGTTCAGCGCGGATTCCGGCTGAAAATAGCACACCCGGAACCGCCGTCCCCGGTGCTTGAACCCATACCGCAGCACCGAAAGCAGTCCGTCCGCATCGCAGGCATTGTTAAAGGCCGTGCAGAACTTCCGCACCGGGTTTACCGGGTTCTGCTTTTCAAAAAATGCCCACTCGTTGGGCTGGGTCTTTTGCACAAAGCGGATCAGGGCATCCACAAACAGCCCCAGCTTGGGGTCGTAGCAATCCCCGTTGCGGATGTAGCCCCCGGCAGGGGAGAGCAGCGCCGCCGCAATGTCCGATTCAAACTGCTTTTCGGTGGTATTGAGGGGCATGGTTAGATTCCTCCTTTTACTTCAATAAGTCGGGTTGACAGTCTATTGTGTCAAACTCTATGACCTTTTCTATATTCGGCAATTTGGATTTCTGTTCGGCAGGGCAATCAACGAGCCTGAAGTGCAATGGGTATTCATATAGATTGAAATTACTGTCGTATACGCCAAGTGTAATGGAATCTATAACTGGAAAAATGTAAATGGCCATCAAGTTGCCTGTGATTTGAAATATTTCACCGCTTTTTAAGGGAGATTTGATGGGAAAAGCATACGGTGAATGATTGATTTTTATGTAAGAAATTATACAGGTGTTACTACTGATATTGGAAAGTACTAAATTTTCCCAGTGAAAGATAATATCTTGTGACCGTACTGAACTTGGATGATTAGTAGAATCATCTGGGATAGAAACAGTTTTAATATTTGAAATTTCATCATCGGAAAGGTCTATAAGATGCTGAATTGCTAAATAGGGCTTAATATTTCTTGTTCGCTCAATTTTATCTTTTTTTCGTTCATATTTTATTGTTAGAATTACGCCGATAAGTGTAAAGAGTCCGCCGATAATTCCAGAAAGCAGAGGAATCCAGATATCACGGAACATATCATAAGTGAACATTAAGAGATTTGCCTCCTTTTTCGGCACGACCTTCTAGACAAAATGATTCTAATATATTTCTGGCTTCTTCCTTAAATCAATTGTTTTCAGTGACTGCTTTTTGAAATTTCAATAAATTCACTAGCAACATCATCCTTTACCATTAACTTATAGACCCTATGCTTACCGCTAAAATCAGTGATATAAAGTTTGAGGGTCGATAAATCAATGTTGGGAAGATCATACACAAGCAACAAGAAGGAAAGCCCTTTTGTAACAAGTTCCTTTCTTGTTGGTAAAAGGTCATGGTTATTGACGGAAAGCTTATCGATAATAAACTCATTCTTTTGCGAGTTTATCATGTTGATTCCATACTGACAATCAAAAGCCGAGTTCGATTCCATATTTGGCGAAAAGAATCCCCAAACACAAACATCATCAGATGTAATGCGTTTGTCTCCATCGTCGAGGATGGTGAAAAATGGACAAGCTTTTTCTTCCTGTTCTTGTTCATGTTCGTTCTTATCTCTTTTTAGTGTGATATAAACGCCAAACAGTGCCATTAAACCACCAATCAAAGCAGATAAGAGCGGGACAATTACATCGGTAAGAAAATTCACAGAAGAAATAGTAGATACGGCAATCTCTGAACAATTCATACTTACACCTCCCTCTTTCCCGTTACAACCTCATAAATCAAACTTTTCTTATAGCTTTCCAGTTCTTTTACCAGCTGTTCCTTCTTTGCAATCAGTCCGTCAATCTCGGTGCACTTGGCGTCAAGGTAGTTGGCGATTTCTTTTTGCTCAGCAGAGATGGGAAGAGTTATATAGTAATTACCAACGCTTTCGGCGGAAAGATTGGCGGCACAAGTGCCATTCATAAAGATGGTAGTTTGTGTAGAAGCGATATTGGACAATAGAAAATAAAGAAGATATTCCGGGTAAATATCTTTTGGACGAATAGTAGCTAAAGAGGAAGCAACTGTCCCACAGGACAAAGTTCGATTGATTGCGCACTTTCCAACACTGCCACGCAAACAGAATATGATATCATCGATTTGAATTTTAGCACCTGATAAACTTTTGTACTTGTCATCAGTGATATATTTGGTTTCAGAAAGGTCAACTTCATCACTGTCAATATTTCGTGAGGTGAGAAAAGCAACACCAGAATCAACAAAATCGGATGGCTGTGGATATCGTGAGGTTCTATCACCATTGAAGAATGATGCAATCATTTTTATTTTGGTTCGTCCCCATTCTTTCGGAATCTCCCCAATCCACTCAATCCCGCTATCCTTCATCTCCCGCTCACCACGTATGCCTTCTGTAACAGCCTGCGTAATAATTGCCTGCTTGAGCTTTTTGTATTCCTCGATGCTGGCGCGGGTTTTGGAAAGCATAGCATTGATGTCGGAACATTTTGCATCTAGGAAGTTTACGATTTGTGTTTGTTCAATAATTGAGGGGAGAACAATGGTGGCATTTACCAGAGAATCTTTTCCGACATTTCCTTGTGTGTTGGAATTGGTCCTTCTTAGAACATCTTCCGCAAACGAGGATGATTTTAGATAATAGGATAAAAATTTTCCGATAATTAAATCACTGGGATGAATGGTGAGACAAGCGTAAGATACCAAGAAATCACGGTCAGTATCAATATAACAAGTTGTTCCGATACTTGCATACCGTGCGAAAATAATATCGCCTATTTGTGGACGACTTTTGATTGAGAGCTTCTTATAATCCTCGATTGAAATCTTTTTGGAAGAATCCCAATCAATAGAACTGGATAGATCTTTCAAGTCACCGATCATAAGGTACGGAATGCCGAATTCGGCAGAATCTGGCATAAAGTGGTCAATGTCTGTAACGCTAGAGACAATATGCTTGATTTTGGTGATTTCCCACCCCTCTGGAATCTCCCCAATCCATTCAATACCGCTGTCTTTCATTTTCCATGCCATGGTCAGCCCTCCTTATGGAACAGCTCTGCCAGCCCGGCGGAGATATCCTGTTCCAGTGCGGTGATGCGCGCCACGATATCCTCCACGGCTTCCGGCGCCTGATACTCGTAGAAATAGCGGGTCATGGGGATCTCGTAGCCCACCTTGGTCTTGCTGTGGTCGATCCATGCGTCGGGGGCGTAGGGCAGAACTTCGCGGGCAAAGTAGGCGTCAATATCCTGCACCAGCGGCACGTTTTCGGTGTCCCGCAGACTGGTGTCCGGCACAGGCTTGCCACGCTTCAGGAGGATGTTGCCTGCCTCGTCCCGCTGGGGGCGCTCCACCACGATCTTGTTGTAACCGAACTCCACGCTCTCGAACACCTTGCTCTCGCAGTAGATGCCGTTTTTGTCGCCGTACACCTTGCCGTTGGCAAATTCGCCGTAGGCCGTAACGATCAGCTCCCGGCAGGCATCGGTGATGTCGTTGCGCTTGGTGCCGATGCTCTTGCGGCGTGGCTCGAAGCAGTGGCTGGCGTCAATAAGCTGCACCTTGCCCGCACGGTGGGCGGGCTTATCCTTGCTGAGGACCCAGATGTAGGTGGAGATGCCGGTATTCATGAACATATCGGTGGAAAGCTGGATGATGCAGTCCAGCCAGTCGTTTTCCAGAATATACTGCCGGATGTTGCTGGGCCCGCTGCCGGCGTCGCCGCTGAACAGGGGAGAGCCGTTCTGGATAATGGCCATTTTGCCCTTGTTTGCCAGCTTGGCAAGGCCGTTCAGCACAAAAAGCTGCTGACCATCGCTGATCTTGGGCAGACCGGGCACAAAACGCCCCATCTCGCCCCGGGCGGCCTCGGCTTCCACCGCCTTCTGCTCCCGCTTCCAGTCGATGCCGAAGGGCGGGTTGGAGATGATGTACTGGAAGGTGAACCCGGGGAACTGATCCTCCGACAAAGTATCACCGAACCGCATATTGTTAGGGTCGCCGCCGCGAATCATCATGTCCGCCTTGGCGATGGCAAAGGTGGAGGGGTTGAACTCCTGCCCGAAGCAGGTCACCTCAATGTCGCTGTTCAGCTCGTGGATGCGCTCCTCCATGCAGCTCAGCATCTGGCTGGTTCCCATGGCCATATCGTAAACGGTCATGCTGCTGGTATCGAGGTCGGCTTCAGACAGCAGCAGGTCGGTCATCAGGTAGATGATATCCCGGCTGGTGAAGTGCGCTCCGGCCTCCTCGTCAAAGCTCTCGGAGAACCGCCGCACCAGGTCCTCAAAGATGTAGCCGCAATCCACGGCGCTGATCTTGTCCGGGCCAAGATAGCCCTTCTCAGAGCCGAACTCCTTGATGACGAGGTAGAGGGTGTTGCTCTCCACCATCCGCTTGATGATGTTGTCAAAGTCGAACTTTGCCAGCACGTCCTGTGCGTTGGCAGAAAAGCCGGACAGGTAATCCCGGAAGTTGGACTCAATGTTGTCCGGGTCAGCCAGCAGGGTCTCAAAGGTGAACCGGCTGGTGTTATAGAACTGGTAGCCGGAGGCCTTCTGCAAAAAGCCATCGATGACCTGTAGCTTTTTTACCTTCTCGTAGGTGTCCAGCACCGCCTGATGGGTGGGCAGCAGGCAGTCGTGGAACCGCTTCACCACGGTCATGGGCAGAATGACCAGACCGTACTCGTGGGGCTTGAACGGCCCACGTAGCATATCAGCCACGTTCCAGATCATGGCGGCTTTTTCGGCAATGTTGGCACCTACGGCGGTGATCTTATCGTTTGGCATATGTTGCTCCTTGTTTTTGTGATAGGTGGACATCCTGATTTTACAATAATGGGTGTCCCATAAAGTGGACGGAAGATTGCTTTTCCTGAAAAATGATTCTTGCATTTATTGTACCACGATAAAAGTGGAAACACCATATTCCGGCAAAAGAAAATGCCCGCCTGAAAACCAGACGGGCATACTGTAAATCATATCATCTGAAAATGCTTCAATGCTTCCACGATTGCATCCTCTTTCTCCTTCGGACACTGAGGCTGCTTTGTATTTTCGGACTTCGCCTTGTGGTGGTTCTCCCGTACCTCCAGACCGCATTTCTGCTTGACCTGCGAGATATACAGGGAAGAAACCTTCAGCCCAGTCTGTTCCAACACACGGGCCTTGATTTCAGGGTAGGTCGCACCCTTTTGTAATCCTGAAGTGTCCATGCCCTCCAAAGAGAACTCTACACGGACTTTTTTGGAGTCGATCTCACCCTTGGAAAGTGCAATGACACATTCGCAATGCCGTGTTCGTGGAAAAAGGTCCACCGGCTGCACCTTCTCCGCATGATACCCATGCTCTTCGAGCCATGCGGCATCTCTTGCGGCGGTGGAGGGGTTGCAGCTGACATAGACCACCCGGCGGGGGGACATCTGGACGACGGCGGAAAGGGTCGTTTCGTCGCAGCCCTTGCGGGGCGGGTCGAGTATGATGACATCAGGCCGCAGGCCCTCAGCGGCGAGGCGGGCCGCAGCCTGACCGGCGTCGGCGCAGAAGAAGCGGCTCTTAGCGGCGACGGCGTCGCCCATCCGGGCGGCGTTGGCCTTGGCGCTGTCAATAGCCTCAGGCACGATCTCCACGCCGATGAGCTCCCGGCAGCGGTCGGCCATGGAGAGACCGATGGTACCCATGCCGCAGTAGAGGTCGAGCAGAACGTCCGAGGGTTCCAGCTGGGCATACTCGGCAGCGATGCCGTAGAGCCGCTCAGCGGCCAGTGTGTTGACCTGATAGAAGGAGAGGGGGCCGAGTCGGACCGGCACACCGCAAAGAGTATCCTCGATGTAGCCCGGGCCGTAGAGCGAGACGGTCTCTTCACCCAAGATGACATTGGTCTTCTTGGCGTTGACGTTGATGAGGACGGACGCAATATCGCTGAACTGCTCCCGCAGCGCGGCCACGAGCTCCTCGCTGTGGGGAAACTTCGGGCGGGTGCAGACGAGGCAGACCATGATCTGGCCGCTGTGTGTACCCCGGCGCAGGAAGATATGCCGAACAAGGCCCTTGCCGCTCTCCTCGTCGTAGGGCTGGATGCCGTGGGCGGCGAAGAAGCTGCAGAGCGCGTTGCCGATGTCGTTCAGGACGCCGGGCTGTAATTTGCAATCGGAGCAGGGGACGATGCGGTGGGTGCGGCCGGCGTAAAAGCCGATGCAGGGCGCACCGTTTTTGTCGCGGCCCACCGGGAACTGTACCTTGTTGCGGTAGCGGTCCACCTCAGGGGAGGGAAGGGCATCCAGCACCGGCACATCCAGTCCGCCGATGCGGCGGAAGGCGTCGGCGACGCTCTCCTGCTTGGACCGCAGCTCGGCGGCGTAGTCCATGTGCCGCAGGCTGCACCCGCCGCAGGGGCCGGCGACAGCACAGTCCACCGGGATGCGGTCAGGCGAAGGGGTGAGCAGTTTGTCCAGGATGCCGAAGGCATACCGGCCGCAGTCCTTGACGATACGCACCTGAGCCTCATCGCCGGGGGCAGTACCCGGGACGAAGACGGCCTCGCCCTCCGGCGAGTGGGCAACGCCGCTGCCGTCGCTGGAAAGACGCTCGATGCGGAGGGTGAGAAGCTGGTTTTTCTGTAAGGGCATGGAATGATCTCTCCTTATGTCTCGTCAGGGGCGGGCTGGACGTCTGCGTCAGCCTGCGAAGTCATATACTTGCTGGGCGGCACACCTTTGGCGCGCTTGAACACCCGCGAAAAATAGAACTGGTCGAGGAAGCCCACCGATGCCGCCACCTCGGCGATGGACAGTGTGCCGCTGCGCAGCAGCTTGCAGGCTTCGTTGACCCGGTATTCGGTCAGATAGTCGATGGGGCTCTTGCCCACATTGAGCATGAACACCCGGTACAGATGGCTCCGGGAGACGCCGACGCTCTTGGCGACATCGTCGATGGAGATGTCGTGGGAGTAGTTGAACTGGATGTACTTGATGGCGTTCAGGACATACTGGCTGGAAGAAGAGGTGCTGTGGGGGCGGCTCTCGCTGGTCTCCCGCATCAGGGCGGCGATGAACAGGTAGAGATAGCCCACCATCGCGGCCTCGTCCTGGGGCTGCAGGCCGCGGGAAGAGTAGATGCTGCTCAGGGCCGCCCGCATCCCCTCCAGGTCCTGGGTGTGGTGGACGGGAGCAGCGTCGGTGAAAGGCAGCTGCGCCGCAAGCTTGTGGGCGCAGGCACCGTTGAAGCCGACCCAGCTGTATTCCCACGGCTGGGCCTCGTCGGCAGTATAGCGGATGAGCTGGCTGGGGCGGGCAAAGAACAGATCGCCCGGTACGACTTCATAGGTGCGCCCGCCGACCTCGAACACGCCCTTGCCCGAGACGACCAGATGGATGAGGTAGTGGTCCCGGATGCCGGGACCCCAGGTCTGCCCCGGAGCACAGCGCTCCAGACCGCAGTTGAAGATGGACAGCTCGATGTTGTTGGTGTAGTTCTGCTTGAACGACTGCTTGTAGACGTCTGCCATTGCGGTTCCCTCCTGCCTGTTGGCTCTATAGCCTGAGTATACCACATCTGCCCCCGCAAATTCAACAAAAGTACATCTTATTCTTTGGGCTGGACACCGAAAATTACTTTTTTTGCGGGTTGAAATTGCAAAATGGCAGCGGATGCATTACAATAGCGGTAACAAACCGAACATTGCAGAGAGTGCAGGGAGGGGTTCTGGATGGCAACCAGCAGGCAGCTCAGAGAACAGATCGCAGCAGGGAGGTGGGACGCTGCGCTGGCCGCGCTCTACGGCGGCAGCGAGGAGGTCCTGGTTCGCCAGCGCAGCCGTTATGGTGCGGCCCTTGAGCAGTTTGAGCTTTACTATGGGCCGGAGCGGCAGGTGCAGGTCTATTCGGCCCCGGGCCGCACAGAGCTTGGCGGCAACCACACCGACCACCAGCACGGTTACGGTCTTGCGGGTGCGGTCACGCTGGACCTTGTGGCGGTGGCATCCCGGAACGAGGATGGCTTCATCCGGGTCAAGTCCCGTGGCTTCAACAAGCTGGACGTCATTGATTTGACCGAAGCGGAGCCGCAGCAGGGGGAGAGCACCCACTCGGCCAGCCTCATCCGGGGCATCGCGGAGGGCTTCCGGGGAAAGGGCTGCAATGTGGGCGGCTTCGATGCCTACACGGCCAGCGATGTGCTGCGGGGCTCGGGACTGTCCAGCTCAGCAGCCTTTGAGATGGGCGTGGCCATTATCCTCAACACGGAATACGGCTGCGGCCTGGACGCCCCTGCGCTGGCCCGCATCTGCCAGTTTGCGGAGAATACCTACTTCGGCAAGCCCAGCGGCCTGCTGGACCAGCTGACCAGCGCCGTGGGCGGGGTGCTCTTTGCGGATTTTGCCGACCCGACGGCACCGAAAATTGAGAAGATACATGCCGACGGCGTCCTGCCCGAGGGCATGACCCTCTGCGTCACCGATACCCGCGCCAGCCACAGCGAGCTGACCGGCGAGTTCGCGGCCATCCGGAACGAGATGGAAGCCGTGGCAGCCTGTCTGGGCGGCAAGGTGCTGGGCGAGGTGGAGGAGAAACACTTCTGGCAGGAGTTGCCCCGTCTGCGGGAACAATGCGGCGACCGCGCCGTGCTGCGTGCCATCCACTATTTTGAGGAGAATGCCCGTACCCTTGCCCAGAGAGATGCTCTTGTGGCAGGAGACTTTGCCGCCTTTGCCCGGCTGGTGGAGAAGAGCGGCCACTCGTCCTTTGAGTGCTGCCAGAATGTCTACTGTGTTTCTTCGCCGAAGCATCAGGGGCTGTCGGCGGCGCTGGCTATCAGCCAGAGCATCCTTGCAGGCACCGGCGGTGCATGGCGGATGCAGGGCGGCGGCTTTGCCGGAACGATCCAGGCTTTTGTACCGGATGCGCTGGTAAAGCGCTACTGCGCTGCGATGGAGGCGCTGTTCGGCCCGGGCTGCTGCTATCTGCTCTCGCTGCGAGAACAGGGAACCGTGCGGGTCATGTAAAACACAAAAAGAATGCCCTGCGGCATGGTGAGGATCCACCGCCGCAGGGCATTTTTGATTTCAGGAAAAATCAGCCGCGCTGAGACTTTGCGTCTGCACGCAGAGCGCTCATATCGTTCTTGTAGGTCTGAAGGTCTTCTGCAGCCTTGCTCGGTCCGCCGAAGAAGAAGGTGTGGACGCCTTCCACGGCATTGAAGCCGGCCTTGACCACATTGAACAGCAGCTTCGGAATGAACGAGATGGAGAGAGAGAGCAGTCCACCTCTAAAGAAGAAATCAGTGAAACGGAGATGGTCCGTAAATGAGGTCCATGCGTCACGAAATGCGCCGCCGCCGCCAAGAAGGGCTTTTTCTCCGTCCGGTACAACAGCATAGGAAGAAGGCATCTGGATGCGTTTCATAAACGACTCCTTTCTATCACTCCGTCAAATCAAACAGACTCAGGCAGCTGCAGCCACGATGGGGTCAGTGATGCCGGCATCCTGCTGCTGGGACGCGGCAATATTTGCCTTGGTCTGCGCGTAAGCATTCTTGAGCTCGATGAAGATGGACTTGACCGTGTTATAGATCTGGATAGCCTGCATTGCACCGTACCAGCCAGCGAGAGCGCCGACCGCCACAGTGGCAGCTTTGCCAGCCTTGTTCTGGCCATCCCAGTAATAGGAGACCGACTGGGACAGAGTCAGACCATCCTTGTGCATCAGGATGAGGCCGCCAACGGCTGTGCCGAGGGCGGCTTTGCCCATCAGCTGGCCAAAGTTGATCGTGAAGTTGACCACAGACTGAAGCAGGGCCTCGGGATGGAATTCGATGAGATAAGAGCCTATCTGGATGGCACCGCCATCAATATAGGTCATTTCATCGGCAGAGAGGGCAGTGTAGGAAGCCGGCATCAGCGGGCTCTGATATGTAAGTTCCATAGTGGGAATGCTCCTTTCGCACATGCGCTCCGTCCACAGACGGAGACTAAGTTACCTGAATTATAGCATAATTGCCCAAAAACAACAAGAGAGCGAAAAAACATAATCGGAACGGGATTTGGGACTCCAAAACGGAAAATCCAGGAGAAACAAACGAAAAAACGATAAAATATAAAGAGCAAAGCAGGCCGGAGACTCCGAAAAAATGTTGTGTGAAATTTGAAGAAAAACGCAAAAACAGCAGCGCCCCGGCTGCTGTCCGGTGAGGGGACGGCAGGCAGGGCGCTGCTGCTATCAGGATGAATCGGAGAAAAATGGGGAAAGCTTAAAGTTCTTCGCCCGGCACACGGTGGTACAGCGCGGTCAGCTCAGCGATGTGAGCGCTGAGGGCCGGGGTGAGCGGCTGGGTGAGCCGCCACTGCCAGTTGGCACCCTGGGTGCTGGGGGTATTGATGCGGGCCTCAGAGTCCAGATGGAGCCAGTCGGCCAGCGGGATGACAGCCATGTCCGACACGCAGGAAAGGCAGGCGCATATCATGGCCTCGGTGAGGTCTTCGGGTGCGCAGCGCAGGTAGCGGCAGGCGTAGGCCACATCCTCGGCGCTGGCGCTCTGACGCCAGCCCTCGGCGGTCACGTTGTCGTGGGTGCCGGTGTAGACCACACTGTTGCGGGGGTAGGTGTAGGGCAGATAGTTGCCCGGCTCGCGGCTGTCGAAGGCGAACTGCATGATCTTCATGCCCGGGTAGCCGCTTGCGGCCAGCATGGCCTTGACCTCGGGGGTCAGATAGCCCAGATCCTCGGCGATGATGCCGCCCTCGCCCAGCGCTTTGTGCATGGCGTCGATGAAGGCGCGGTCAGGGCCTTTTTCCCAGTGACCGCCCGCAGCGGTCTTGTTCCCGGCGGGGATGGAGTAGTAGCTCTCGAAGCCCCGGAAATGGTCGATGCGGACGACGTCGTAGATGGAAGTGGCGTGCTTGATGCGCTGCTTCCACCAGCGGAAGTCTTCGGCCTCGTGGCGGGGCCAGTCGTAGAGCGGGTTGCCCCAGAGCTGACCGTCGGCGGCAAAGGCGTCGGGCGGACATCCGGCAACGCTGGTCAGGTGGACGGCGCCGTCGGTCTGGAACAGCTCCGGGTGGGTCCAGAGGTCGCTGGAATCGGGGCTGACGTAGATGGGGATGTCGCCCACCAGCTGGATGCCGTGGCTGTTGGCGTAGCTCTTGAGGGCGTTCCACTGGGTGTAGAAGAAGAACTGCACGGCCTTGTAGTAGTCCACCTCATCGGCCAGCCGCTCCTTGGCAGCGGCGAGGGCCGCAGGCTCCCGGGTGCGCAGGTCGTCGGGCCAGTCGGAGAGACCGGCCTGCTCCTGCTCGGCCTTAACGGCCATGAAGAGGGCATAGTCCTCGAGCCAGCCGCTCTGGGCCTCACAGAAAGCCTCATAGGCCGGGGTGGGGGAAGCCAGCAGCCGGTCAGCCGCTTTATGGAGCACCACGGGCCGCTGCTGGTAGAGCGCACCGTAATCGACGGGACCCACCGGCTGGGGCGCGGGCAGCTCAGCCTCGGTGAGGAGGCCGTCCGCTGCCAACAGACGGAAATCGATAAAGTAGGGGTTGCCGGCAAAGGCAGAAAAGCTCTGGTAGGGGCTGTCCCCGTAGCCCGTAGGGCCGATGGGGAGTATCTGCCAGTAAGTCTGCTTTGCAGCCGCAAGGAAATCGACGAAGGCAAAGGCTTCATTTCCCAGCGTGCCGATGCCGTAAGGACCCGGCAGGCTGAAGACGGGCATCAGAATGCCGCTTGCACGCATGGCTGGAACCTCCTTGTTTTAGCCCTTGACAGCGCCTGCCACGACACCCTCGATGATGTACTTTTGGCAGGTCATGTAAAGGATGATGATGGGGATGATGGCGATGATGATGCAGGCCATCATGGGGGCCAGCTCGACGCGGCCATAGCCGCCGCGGAAATACTGAATGGCCATGGGAATGGTGCGGTACTTCTTGATGTCCAGCACCAGCGTGGGCAGCAGGTAGTCGTTCCAGACCCACATCGTCTCAAGGATGGCGGTGGAGATCATGGTGGGCTTGAGGATGGGGAAGACGACCTTGAAGAAGATCTGGATGGGGCTGCAGCCGTCGATCATGGCAGCCTCTTCGATCTCGATGGGGACGCTCTTCATGAAGCCGGTGAACATGAACACGGCCAGACCGGCACCGAAGCCCAGATAGATGATGCAGATGTTCCAGGGGGTGTTCAGATTGAGGGTGTCGGCGGTCTTGGACAGGGTGAACATGACCATCTGGAAGGGGACGACCATGGAGAAGACGATGAGCAGATTCATGAACTTGCTCAGCTTGTTGTTCACGCGGGTAAGGTACCAGCCGGTCATGGAGCAGCACAGCAGGATGAGGGCCACGCTGGACACGGTGATGACGAGGCTGTAGCCAAGGCTGGACAGAAAGCCCATCTTGGTGACGCCGTAGATGTAGTTGCTAAGGCCCGCGAAGGTCTCAGCCGTAGGCAGCTTGAAGACGGTGGAAGTGGTGAAGGTGCCTTCTATTTTCAGGCTGTTCTGCAAGATCAGGACGATGGGGTAGATCCAGAGCAGGCACAGCAGGCTCATGATGACAGTGAGGATGTTGTCCCACATTTTTTTATCTTTCGGCATTACTGCTGCACCTCCTTGGAACGGGTAAACTTGAGCTGGATGAGCGAGATGATCACGACGATAAGGAAGAACACCGCGGCCTTTGCCTGACCGATGCCCTTCCACTGAGCACCAGAGCGGCCATAGAAGGTGTTGTAGATGTTCAGGGCCAGCATCTCACTGGCGTTGGCAGGCTCACCGGCGGTCAGGGCCACGTTCTGGTCGAACAGCTTGAAGCTGTTGGTCAGGGTGAGGAAAGTGCAGATGGTGACGCTGGGCATGACCATCGGGATCTTGATCTTGAACAGGATCTCACGGTCATTTGCGCCGTCGATCTTCGCAGCCTCGATGAGGTCGCCGGGGACGCTCTGCAGACCCGCGACGTAGATGATCATCATGTAGCCGATCTGCTGCCAGCACATCAGGATGACCAGACCGACGAAACCGGCCTTGGCGTCCAGCGCCAGCAGAGGCCTCTGCAGGTTGGCCAGCACACCGTTGAGCAGGATCTGCCAGATGTAGCCCAGCAGGATGCCGCCAATAAGGTTCGGCATGAAGTAGACGGTGCGGAAGATGTTGGTGCCGCGGATGCCGCGGGTGAGCACCAGCGCGATGGCGAAGGCGCAGACATTGATGAGAACGGTGGACACCACAGTGAACGCCGCCGTAAAGCTGAAGGCGTGGAGGAAGGTCTCGTCCGAAAAGACGTTGATGTAGTTCTGCAGGCCCACGAAGGTGGTCTTGCTCACGGTGGTGAAACGCTGGAAGGAAAGATAGATGCCCCAGATGAAGGGCCAGATGAAGCCGATGATGAACGCCAGCAGAGTGGGCAGTACGAACACCGGCCAATATTTACTGATGGCCTTTTGCATGATATACCTCCTGAAAAAGAAGGGGAGGCGGGCGAACACATCGCCCGCCTCCCCGTTATCCAGCTACTGCGGAAGAAGGAGAACGTTTAGCCGTTGGCCAGCTTGTACTCCTTGGCCCAGCCGTCCACAAAGGCGGTGACCACATCGTCCCAGCTGCCAGTGCCTGCTGCATAAGCAGTCAGTGCAGAGCCGACGCCGTTCTTCCACTCCTCGGAAGGCATGGTGGAGAAGCACCAGTCAACGCTGGTCTTGCCCTCAGCAACGTAATCGTTGGCGATGCCGATGAGGGGGTTGGTGGAGTCCTTAGCCTTCTTGAAGGGGATGACGAAGCCCATCTTGTCAGCCATCGCGCTGGTGCCGGCCTCAGAGGTGACACACCAGTACAGGAAGTCCAGAGTAGCCTGAATGTCCTCATCGGAGGAGGTGTTGTTGACGCACCAGAAGTTCTCGGAGCCGGTGCACAGGCCCTGGTTCTCCTCGCCCTCAACGCCGATGTAGATGGGCAGCATACCCAGGTTGTCGTCGCCCAGATCCTTCACGTCATTGTAAGCCCAGGTGCCGTTCTGGTAGAAGACGGCCTTCTTGCCCACGAACTCAGCCACGGCGTCGTTGCCGGTCTTGGAAGCCAGCAGCTTGGGGTCGCAGGTAGAGTCGGTGATGTACAGGTCCCAGATCTTCTTGTAGTTGTCGAGGTAGGTGCCCTTGATGGCGTCGGTGGAGCCGATGCCGTCAGCCTTGTACTCGTAGTAGATGGGCAGGTTTGCCAGATGGGTCTTGAAGCGCCAGTCGGAAGAACCGTCCATGCCGGCGGAGGTGAAAGCACCATCAACGCCCAGCTCAGCCTTGCGGGCCTGAATGTCGTCGGCGACCTTCTTCAGGTCATCGAAGCCCTTGATGTCGTCCTGGGTGTAGCCGGCGGCGGTCAGCAGCTCCTTGTTGTAGATGATGCCGTAGGTCTCGATGACGTAAGCGATGCTGGTAACGGCATCGCCGTCCTTCAGTGCAAAGGAGTCGCTGGTCAGCTCACCGTACAGCTGGCTGTCGGACAGGTCGAGGCAGTAGTCCTTCCAGTTTGCCAGACCCACAGGGCCGTTGACCTGGAACAGGGTAGGAGCTTCGCTCTTCTCCATCTCGCTCATCAGGGTGGTCTCGTACTGGCCGGAAGCAGCGGTGACAACGGTCACAGGCACGCCGGTCTCCTTGGTGTACTCAGCGGCCAGATCCTGCCAATCCTGATCCTGCTCGGGCTTGAAGTTCAGGTAGTAGACCTTGCCGGCAGCTGCGGGAGCGGCAGAAGCTGAGGTAGAACTGGCGGTGGAAGCAGCGGTGCTGCTGGAGGAACCACCGCAGGCAGCCAAACCGAGGGCGGCAGCAGAAGCGCCAGCGACTTTCAGGAAATTACGACGAGAGATCATTTTTTTCATAATTGTTCTCCTTCTTCATCATGTGATATACACATTCCGCCTGGCAGCGGAAATGAGACGAAATAAATCAGACAGCCCTTACGCTCTCACCGACCTGCAGCTCAGGCTGGAGGGTGATCTTCTGGGCCGGGGCGCCATGCTCGATCTGCCGCACCAGCAGCTCGATGCTCTGGAGCGCGATCTGCTCGCCGGGCTGGACGATGGTGGTCATCACCGGCACGCAGTAACGGGACATCGAGATGCCGTCGAAGCCGATGACCGATACATCCTCCGGCACCCGGAACCCGGCGCTCACCAGCGCCCGGATGGCACCGAAAGCGATGACATCGCTCATGGCGAACAGAGCGGTGAACTCGGCCCGGCGGGCCAGCAGGCTGTTCATGGCGTGGTAGGCAGACTCGAAATCGTAGTTGGACAGGCCGTAGAGCCGATCGTCAAAGGTGAGCCCGGCATCCTCCATGGCATCCTGTGCGCCGAGGCGGCGCATCCGACTGGGGTAGCTGGTGGTCGGACCGCCGAGAACTGCTATCTTCCGGTGGCCCTGCGCGATGAGGTGGGAGACGGCGGTGCGGGCCGCAGCCCGGTCATCTACGCCCACCATCGAGAGGTTCGGGAAATCCAGCTCGTCGGAGACCAGCGTCGTCAGCACCGAGGGGACGGTGATGTTCGCAAAGCCCTGCTGGAAGTTGGCCACGCTGCCGCCGAGAAATATCATGCCTTTGGGCTTTATCTCCCGCAGGATCTTTTGGGCGGCGTCTATCTCGTTGGCATTCTCGTCCAGGTAGGAGACGATGCCGCTGTACCCGTAGAGGGTCGCGGCCCGCTGCAGCTGAACGAGGAAGTCCGAGAAGAAGAGGTTCCGGGTACCCTTGACCACAAAGACGAGGCTGCGGGACTGCTGGATCTTCAGCTGCCGGGCGTTGGTGTTTGGCACGAAGCCCGACTCCCGCATCATCTGAAGCACCTTTTCTTTCGTTTCGGGACGCACATCCGGCCGGTCATTGATGACGCGGGAGATGGTGCTGACGGAACAGCCGCTCAGACGGGCAATATCTTTGATGGTCATGTTCGGCATTCCGGGAAGCACCTCTCTTTCGGTCGAAGTTCTGGTTTTTACTGAAATCGTGCGGGAACGATGTCGGGAACGGTTTCAGTGACTATAGTATGGCATAATTTGTGGAATAAATCAATAACCCTGAAACACTTTTGGCAGAATTGCATAACAAATCGACCCTCCTTTGTGCAGGTTGATTTGCTCACAGAGCAAAAAACAAATTGATTTCCGGAAATTCCCGGTACACGTCAAAAACTCCCGGGATGACCGTACTCTTTTGTAACTTTTAGAGCAAAAAAGGGCGTTCTCATGCAGGATGGATACAAGCTGAACCGACGGGCCGGAGCAAAAATAAGCCGAAAAAATCCCGGTATCCCTGCCGCCGGAGCGGAAAGGATACCGGGAATAAGATTTTTGGGGTTTACTCGGCGCGCAGGGCTTTGACGGGGTTGCACTTGGCTGCGCCGCGGGCCGGGATGATGCCGGCCAGAATGGTGAGCAGAGTAGCCAGTGCCACGAGGAAGAGGGCTGCGTCTACGGGCAGGGAAGCAACGAGGGTCGAAGTGCCGGAGACTTTCTGGATGATGATGTTTCCGGGGATGAGCAGTATCTCGCTGAGGACGATGCCCATGATGCCCGAGCAGAGACCGATGATGAAGGTCTCTGCGTTGAACACCTCGGAGACGTTCCGCTTGGAAGCGCCGATGGCACGCAGGATGCCGATCTCCTTCCGGCGCTCGAGGACGCTGATATAGGTGATGACGCCGATCATGATGGAGGAGACTGCCAGCGAGATGGAGACGAAGGCCACCATCATGCTGCTTATCATGTTCACGATCTCGGTCACGCTGGTCATCAGGGTACCCACGAGGTCGGTGTACTGCACCATCTTTTCGTCTTCACCCTTTGCAGACATCCCGGCGTTGTAGGCATCCAGCTTTTCCAGGATGGTGGCCTTGCTGGCGAAGTCCTTCGGATAGATCTTGATCTGGCTGGGGGCGGCCTCGTCCGCGTAGCCGAAGGCCGTCAGGTTGGCCTCATAGGTGGCGGAAGAGGAGCGGAGGGTGGAGCGCATCAGCTCGGTCAGCTCGGAGGCGGTCATGTTGAGCTGGATGGCCTTCTGGAAAGCCGACGCGTCGATCTTGATGGCGCTCTCCATCTGGCTGCTCAGCTTGCCGATGTTCTGCTGGATGGCCGTCTTGAGCTGGGACTGTATCTGGTCCTGGAAGGTGACGATGCCCTTCTGGATGGCAGCGTCCAGCTGACTTTTCAGCACCTCTGTGATTTGGTCGGAGTAGGTCTCCATCACGGTCTGAATAGTGTTCTGCAGAGCACTCGAGAGCTGGCCCTGCAGCTTGTCCGGGTCAACGAGGTCTTTCATGGACTCGGCCATCAGCTTCTGGAACTGCTCTGACTTGAGGTAGGCAGAAAAGCTCCACTTCTTGAAGTTGAGGATGCCGTTGCCGATGATATATTTCTTATAGTCCTTGAACACCTTATGCACGAGGTCCTGCAGAGCCTCCGGCGAGACGGAGAGGTCCAGCTCTGCAAAGGCATCGCTGAGGTCGATGTCGGGAAGCTCGTCGATGTCGAGGGTGAGATCCGAGAAGTCGATGAGGCTGCTCAAATCGAAACTGCCGCTGCTGAGGTCGAAGGCACCGTTCAAATCGAAGTCGAGGGCGTTGGCATCAAAAGAAAAGGCATTCTTAAGGGCGTCGGTGTCGATGGAGAAGAGGCTGGTCAAATCGAAGTCGCGGAGGCTCTCAGCCTTGCCGAAGCTCTCGCCGGTGAGGACGTTAGTGGCGGGGTCAGCCATCTGCTGCTTCACGATGTCGCTGTCGGCAGCGTCCGCCATGACCTTCTCGGTCAGGGAGGCGGGGTAGGCGATGCCGGAGGTGAGCATGGAAGCGGAGGCGGTGTAGTCCGGCTGGACGATGCCCACGATGGTGATGTCCTCGCCGTTCTCCACCAGCTGCTGCATATAGTCCTTGTCGTCGGCCTTGCTCTTCCAGATGCCGTAGGTGTCGTCGTAGACGTAGGTGTCGGCGCTGTTCACCAGCTTGAACTTCAGGCCCATCAGCTCGTCGTAGCTGTAGGTGCGGAAATCGCTGGGGACATCGACGTTCTGGTTCTGGGCGAACTGCTGTATCATCTTGTCCAGCTCGGCGGAGTCCCGCAGACCCATGGAGTAGAGGGCGTAGTCGGTCACGGTGCCGTATTTGCTCAGCACGACGACACATTCGGTGGGCTTTTCGGGCCAGCGGCCAGCCTTGACTTCGTACTGGGACTTATAAAGGTCGCTGTTGGCGGGCAGCTGATAGAAAACGCTGGTGTTGCTGCCCATGCTGTTCATCAGGCTGCTGGTGACGGAGGTGGAGCCGGAACCCGAGCTTCCCAGACCCAGCATCGAGAGGGTGGAGTCCGGGTTGACCTGATGCACACTGCCGTCGGCATCCTGCCGGTAGATCTGGGGCGAGACGCTGTAGGAATACTCGATGGAGGTGGCGTCATCTGCAATGGTGGACTCGTCGCTGTCGAGATATTTCTTTAAGGAAGTGAGGTCGTTGGACGTCAGGCCCGACACCATCTTGGTGATGAGCTGGCGGACCGAGACCATTCCCTCCACGCCGCCGGAGGTGTCCTTTTTGCCGTCCTCGTCGGTGGGCAGGCCGGTAGCTGTGGTGCCGCCGCTGCTGCCCGAGGACAAAAAGCTCGTGATGTCCACGCCGCTGCTCAGGATCTGCAGCGGGTATTCGCTCAGGGTGGAGCGCTCCATGTCGGCGATGTAGGCGTTGACGCCGGTGGACAGCGAGATGATGAGGGCGATGCCAATGATGCCGATGCTGCCCGCGAAGGCCGTGAGCAGGGTGCGGGCCTTTTTGGTGCGCAGGTTGTTGAAGCTCAGGGCCAGCGAGGTGAGCCACGACATGGACGAACGGCCCATGTTCTTGTGGATGGGAGGGGCAAGCTTTGTGTCGTCCGGCTCGAAGGGGCGGGTATCGTCGGTGATGGCGCCGTCCCGCAGGCGGACGATGCGGTTGGCATACTGCTCCGCCAGTTCGGGGTTGTGAGTGACCATGACCACGAGGCGGTCTTTTGCCACATCCTTCAGCAGCTCCATGACCTGGATGCTCGTCTCGCTGTCCAGTGCGCCGGTGGGCTCGTCGGCCAGCAGGATGTCGGGGTTGTTGACGAGGGCGCGGGCGATGGCCACGCGCTGCATCTGGCCGCCCGACATCTCGGTGGGGCGCTTGTGGAGCTGGTCCCCGAGGCCCACCTGCCGCAGCGCCTCGGCGGCACGGCGGCGGCGCTCAGCGCCCGACACGCCCGAGATGGTCAGGGCCAGTTCGACGTTGGCGAGGACGGTCTGGTGGGGGATGAGGTTATAGCTCTGGAACACGAAGCCGACGGTGTGGTTGCGGTAGGAGTCCCAGTCCCGGTCGGTGTAGCGGCGGGTGGAGATGCCGTTGATGATGAGCTCGCCGTTGTCGTAGCGGTCGAGGCCGCCGATGATGTTGAGCAGCGTGGTCTTGCCCGAGCCGCTGGGGCCGAGGACGGCGACGAATTCGCTGTCGCGCAGGTTGAGGCTGACCCCGTTGAGCGCTGCCTGTGTCAGATCGCCGGTGGTGTATTTCTTTTCGATATTGATAAGCTGAAGCATTGGCCTGCCTTTCCGGCAGCAGAACGGGGGAGTGTCTGCTGACCTGTTCCGCCTGACATTTGTGGACGGAGAGGGAAACATAGTATCTGTTTGATTTTATCAGAAGAATATGAACAATTTATGTCGTAACGTGTGCCAAGTTCTGTGTTTTCTGCCGAAGGATGGAAAAGCGTTGCATCCTGCGCGGAAAAGCGTCCCAAACCAGGAGGATGCGGCAGATGTGTCTTGATTTTTGGAGCGGTTGATGGTATTCTTGAGACAATATCCATGTTAATATTTTAAGTGTTCCAAAATTCGACGAAAACTGACGCAAATTTGTCGTTGCAACTCCTTTCGACGCTCCATACAATTTTATACAGTATAGTATGGAGTAGTTTGTCCGGCATAAGTGGAAGGGCCGGGCAGATGGGGTGAGGAGGATGCAGAATGAAACAGAATGTCCCATTGGTGAGGAGTTTTTCGGCGCTGGAACCGTATCAGGAGGCGTATACCCTTGCCTGTTCTCTGGAGACGGAGGGACAGGGCTGCTGGCTGACCGTGAGCCGGACAAAAGCTCCGGACGACCCAGCAGACACGGCCCGTACATGGGTCCCGGCCCCGGAAGAGGAATGCGGACGGCTGCTGCAGTTTTTGTATGAGAACTCGGTCCAGCCGGAGCTGTGGCAGGATGCTATTTCCTGCTGGTATCCGCAGGCGGAGCAGGCAGAAAACCTGCGGGAAGGGGGCGCGTCGTGTGAGTTATGAGGAACAGGACGTCATATGGCGCGTAGCTCTGGCCAGCTATGACCCCAGAGAGATGCGGGTATGGACACGCTATCTTGAGGAGCGCAACCCGGCCATCCGCTGTACGGGCTACCGCAGCAGCCGGACGCTGCTGGAACGGCTCGAGCAGGGCGATGTGGACGTTCTGGTGCTGGGCGGCAGACTGGAGGACATGGACAGCATCCAGTTCCTGCCCAAGATACGCGGCCTTGCCCGCAAGCCTCTGGTGCTTCTGCGGGACGACGGACGCAATGAGAAATCGGCTGTGGAGAGCCTGAGTCAGGAGGACGCATGCTACCTCATCCGTCAGGCCACACTGGAAGATATGCTGCAGGAGCTGCGCGTTCCGGCCCACCGCCCGGCGGAGAGTCTGGAAAAGCGCTGCGAGCGCATCTACCGCAGCTGGGGTCTGAGCACCTACGATGCCAACAAGCGCTACCTGACCGGTGCGCTTCGGATGATGATGGGCTCTGACCACCGTCTGGCCATCCGCAAGGAGATATTAGGGCCGGTGGCGGAGGAATACAATCTCACCGTGGCGGCTGTGGACAGCGCCCTCCGGCGGCTGCTGGAGACGCTGGACGAGACCGGTACCCAGACATGGCGGGATTTTCGAAAAGAGTATGGCTTAGAGCGCAGGAAGGTGACTATCGGCCGCCTGCTTTATGCGCTGGAAAGTAAACTGAGTCAGCAGTGAGGTGCTGATCACACGACGCGGAGGTAGAGCAGAATGCGCAGGCGAAACGATGGGGCAGGAGGCTCCCTTCGGGAGGAGTTTGGGGATGTGTGCTTTCATGCCCTTGGCATCATCGACCAGAACCGGGAATATCTGCAGATGCATCTGCTGGCGTCGGCCGACCTGCCCACCCGGCAGGCACTTTCGGACATCCAGATAGAGTCTGCCCGGCTGGACCGCACGGTACGCAATGCCATTACGCTTTATCAGCTGGAAAATGAAGAGCTGAGTGAGCTGCAGCCTCTGGACCTGTGCAGTCTGCTGGAAAAAGCGGGCCGTCTGGCCCCGGACATCCAGCGGTCACTGGAAATAGCGCTCACGACGGAGAGCGGGGGCATCGAGCACTGCACCGTCATGGGCGTTCCCGATGAGGCCGAACAGCTGCTGCTCCACCTCATCTCCAACGCGCTGCGGGCCTGCGATGCAGGCGGCAGGGTGTGGGTGAGCCTGAAACAGAAAAAGACCGGCGTCGTGCTCCGGGTGGAAGACAACGGCTGCGGCCTGATGGAGGAAGACCCCATCGAGAACAACCGCCGCTTCCTCAGCGGCGCAAAGCTGGGTCTCCGCATCTGTAAGCTCATCTGCCGCCGTGCAGGCTGGAAGCTGACGCTGACGGCCCGGCCGGGCGGCGGCACCCGGGCGCAGGTGGTGTTCCCGCTGGCATCCTGCGAGGACATCCCACCGGAAATGGAACTCCACTCCAGCGAGGAGAACGACATCCGCGCAGCGCGGTTCGCAAGCCGGGCGGCACAGGAGCTCCTTCTGCTGAGGAGATATTGAACGAGACAAAAAGGCATCTGCAATGCTGCCCGGGACGGCGCAGCGCAGATGCCTTTGCTTTTTGTGCGGGACAGGGAAGAGAGCAGAAAAATTGACAGACGGTAAAGAATCTTAGTAGAAACAGCCCGAAATCCACAGAAAAGTTTGCGAAATTAACAAAATGTTTAACTTTGCAAGATGATTTTACTGTTTTTAAGGTGTAAAATAATCCCGAATGATTGATTGTCAGCCGGATTTGGTTTATAATACCCGTGTATGCGAGTCTGAAATTTGATTCGTTAGCAAACAACTTCTGCCCGGGCCGGAGAGCCCTGTGTGCAGAGGGAGAGTGCATTGTCCTTCAGGAGGAAAAACAACTGTGAGAGTAGGTCTTGACATCGGCAGCACTACCATCAAATGCGTGGTGCTGGATGAAAACGATACCCTTTTATATTCGACGTATGAGCGCCACTACAGCCACATTCTGGAAAAGGCGCAGGAGCTGCTGCGCCGCATCGACGCAGAGCAGCTGCATGGCCGGAAAGCGCTGCTCAGCATCTCCGGCTCCGCCGGCATGGGCCTGGCCGACAGCTGCGGCGTGCCTTTCGTGCAGGAGGTGTTTTCCACCCGCGTGGCGGTCAAAAAGTTCGTCCCTGCGACGGACTGCGTCATCGAGCTGGGCGGTGAGGATGCAAAGATCCTGTTCCTGACCAACGGCACCGAAGTCCGCATGAACGGCAGCTGCGCCGGCGGCACGGGCGCTTTCATCGACCAGATGGCGACGCTGCTCAAGATGAGTGCCGATGAGATGAACAAGGCGGCCGAACAGGCCACCCGTACATACACCATTGCATCCCGCTGCGGCGTTTTCGCCAAGAGCGACGTGCAGCCCCTCATCAATCAGGGCGCAAAGACCGAGGACATCGCGGCCAGCATCTACAAGGCCGTGGTCAACCAGACCATCGCCGGTCTGGCACAGGGACGCCCCATTCAGGGCAATATCCTCTATCTGGGCGGTCCGCTGACCTTCAGCACCGTGCTGCGCAAGAGCTTCGACGAGGCACTGGGCGTTACCGGTACCTGCCCCGAGAACAGCCTGCTCTACGTCGCGCTGGGCGCTGCCCTCTACGCCGACAAGGAGTTCGTCCTCTCGGACGTGGCCGCTGCGCTGGATGAGTACGCTGCCACGGCGACCTACGCCAGCGAGCCGCCCCTCTTCGCCAACAAGGAAGAGTATGAGGTATTCCATGCCCGCCATATGTCCCACAGCGTGCCGCGGGTGGCGTTCGGCGCCCAGTGCGGCCCGGTGCATATCGGCATCGACTCCGGCTCCACCACCGTCAAGCTGGTGGTCGTGGACGAGCAGAGCCAGATCCTCTACACCAACTATCAGCCGAACCTCGGCAACCCGCTGCCCCTTATCCGGCAGCAGCTGCTGAAAATCTATAAAGAGCACCCCGGCCTCAAGGTGGCCAGCGTGACCACCACCGGCTACGGCGAAGAACTGGTCAAGAACGCCTTCCGCTGCGACTTCGGGCTCGTGGAGACCGTGGCCCACTTCACGGCAGCAAAATACTTCATGCCGGACGTGGACTTCATCATCGACATCGGCGGTCAGGATATGAAGTGCTTCAAGATCGAAGATGGTGCCATCAGCAACATCTTCCTGAACGAAGCCTGCTCTTCCGGCTGCGGCAGCTTTTTGCAGACCTTCGCGCAGGCACTGGGCTACGACGTCAAGGAGTTCGCAGCCCTCGGCCTCTTCGCCGACCGCCCCGTGGATCTGGGCAGTCGCTGCACCGTCTTTATGAACAGCTCGGTCAAGCAGGCCCAGAAGGACGGCGCGTCCATCGAGAATATCTCGGCGGGCCTGTCCATCAGCGTCGTCAAGAACGCACTGTACAAGGTCATCCGTGCGTCCAGCCCCGAAGAGCTGGGCCGGAAGATCGTTGTGCAGGGCGGTACGTTCTACAATGAGGCCGTCCTCCGCGCCTTCGAGAAGGAGATGGGCGTCGAGGTCATCCGTCCCGACATCGCCGGTCTGATGGGCGCTTACGGTGCGGCCCTCTTCGGTCTGCGCCAGTGCCGCAAGAACGGCCAGACCACCTCCGCCATGATGAGCGAGGAAGAGCTGGAGAACTTCGACCAGAAAGTCGTCAGCGTCAAGTGCGGCGGCTGCGGCAACCACTGCCAGCTCACCGTCAACACCTTCGCCGATGGCCGCAAGTTCATTTCCGGAAACCGCTGCGACAAGCCCGTCACCGGCAAGAGCGAGGACAACAGCCTCAACCTCTACGCTTACAAGCAGCAGCTTCTGGCCAGCTATAAGCCCGTGGCCGGAAAGCGCGGCTCCATCGGCATCCCGCTCTGCCTGAATATGTATGAGCTGCTGCCGTTCTGGCATGCATTCTGGACAAAGCTCGGCTTTGCCGTCCACACCAGCCCGGTGTCCAGCCGCGGCCTCTATCTGGCTGGTCAGGCTACCATCCCCAGCGATACCGCCTGCTTCCCGGCCAAGCTCAGCCATGGCCACATCAAGGCCCTGACCCAGATGCATCTGGACGCCATCTTCTACCCCTGCCTGACCTACAACATCGACGAGGGTCTGGGCGACAACCACTACAACTGCCCCGTCGTGGCCTACTATCCCGAAGTCCTCGCCGGCAACTGCCCCGAGCTGGAAGGCCAGAAGTTCATCTACGACTACGTCGGCATCCACCGTCCGAAGGATTTCGTCCACAAGATGGCGAAGGACGTGCTGCCCAAGTATTTCGGCGGCATCTCCGAGAAGGAAGTGCAGGAGGCTGCCAACGCTGCCTACGCTGAGTATGAAGCCCACATGGCACAGATCCGGGTCAAGGGCAGCGAGATCATTGATGAGGCCCGCCGTCAGGGCAGGCGCATCATCGTGCTGGCCGGACGCCCCTACCATGTGGACCCGGAGATCAACCACGGCATCGACCACCTCATCACCCGCCACGGCGCGGCGGTGGTCACCGAGGACAGCATCTCCAACCGCGTGGAAAAGTTCCCCACCAGCGTGCTGAACCAGTGGACTTACCACAGCCGCCTGTATGCCGCCGCCAAGTACTGCACCACCCAGAACGATATGGACCTGGTGCAGCTGGTGTCCTTCGGCTGCGGCGTGGATGCCATCACCACTGATGAGACCCGCGAGATCCTGCAGGAGGGCGGCAAGCTCTACACCCAGCTGAAAATTGACGAAATTACAAACCTGGGTGCTGTCAATATCCGCCTGCGCAGCCTGTTCGCCGCACTGGATGAGCGAGACGAAGATAAGAAGTAACATAGGAGGAACCTATGGAATACAATTACCCCAAATTCACCCCGGAGATGAAGAAAACTCACACCATCCTCATCCCCAACATGGCCATCACCCAGTTCCGCCTGCTGGAATACGCCCTGCGCTACGACGGCTACAAGTGCGAGATCCTTGGCAACTGCGGCAGCGCTGTGGCGCAGCTGGGCCTGAAATATGTCCACAACGACACCTGCTATCCGGCACTGCTGGTCATTGGCCAGTTCCTCGATGCGCTGAACAGCGGCAAGTACGACCTCGAGCACACGGCCCTGCTCATCACCCAGACGGGCGGCGGCTGCCGTGCCTCCAACTACATCCATCTGCTCCGCAAGGCGCTGGTCAAGGCAGGCTATCCGAACATCCCGGTGGCCAGCCTGAACTTCTCGGGCCTCGAGAAGGACAGCGGTTTCCAGATGACTCTGCCTCTGGCCCGCCGGGCCATCGCCAGTGTGTTCTACGGCGATATGCTCTGCGCCCTGCGCAATCAGGTCGCTCCGTATGAGAACGAGAAGGGCGCTGCCGATAAGATGGTAGACCTCTGGGTCGAGCGTCTGGGCCGTGTACTGCTGGCGGGCAAGGGTTTCACCTCCCGTGAGATGAAGCACACCTTCCCCCTCATCGCAAAGGACTTTAAGTCCATTCCCGTCACCCGTGTGCCGAAGGTCAAAGTCGGCGTCGTGGGCGAGATCTACGTCAAGTACAGCCCGCTGGGCAACAACGACCTGCAGAAGTTCCTCGAGAGCCAGGACTGCGAGGTCAACTTCCCGGGTCTGATGGGCTTCGTGCAGTACTGCATCTTCAACATGGGCGAGGACCATGTCCTCTACGGCGGCAAGCTGGCCATGAAGATGGGTACCGACCAGCTGCTCAACTGGCTGGACAGCGTGGAGCGCTCCATGCTCAAGGCCGAGGCCGACGCCGGTTTCTACGCCCCCGGCCCCTTCAAGGAGCTGGTGGAAAAGCCCGAGGGCATCATCTCGCTGGGTGCCAAGATGGGCGAGGGCTGGCTGCTGACGGCTGAGATGATCGAGCTGGTACAGGGCGGTTACGGCAACATCGTCTGCGCACAGCCTTTTGGCTGCCTGCCGAACCACATCGTGGGCAAGGGCATGGTAAACAAGATCCGCGCGATGTACCCCAGCGCCAACATCACCCCCATCGACTACGACCCCAGCGCCACCAAGGTCAATCAGGAGAACCGCATCAAACTGATGCTGGCCGTAGCAAAGGAGCGTCTGAACGCCCCTGCCGAGGCAAAGCCCCTGACCGCCGAGGAGATCGCGGGCGGTGCGCCCAGTCTCTCCCACGTCTGAGAAACTACAGAAGAAACAAAAAAAGCCGCACGGTACAGTTTTTCGCTGTACTGTGCGGCTTTTCTTTTATGCGCCAGAGCGCTTATTTCTTGTGATACTTGCGGTCTTCCTGCTCATAGGCGGGCTCGCAGGTGAGGTACATTCCCAGACGCTTGATGGTGTCCGTATCCACGCTGGACAGGATGACCGTGGAGTGCATGTCGCAGCCCTTGAGCTTGGAGAGCTGCTGCAGAGCGACAGCAGCCGTCTCATTCTCGGCGGCAGAGCTGGACAGCGCGATCAGGATCTCATCAGTGTGCAGGCGGGGATTCCGGCTGCCGAGGTAGTTGGTCTTGAGGGTCTGGATGGGCTCGATGGCGCGGGCGGAGACCAAATCGATCTCATGGTCGATGCCGGCCAGCTTCTTGAGGGCATTGAGCAGGGCAGAAGAGGCTGCGCCCAGCAGGGGACCGTTCTTGCCGGTGACGACAGTGCCGTCCGGCAGCTCGATGGCGGCAGCGGGTGCGCCGCCGGTGCGCTCGGCCACGGCGTGAGCCTGCTTTTCCACGGCACGGTCGCCGACAGCCAGACCGGCCTGATTCAGCAGCAGCTCCAGCTTGAAGATCTCACTGTCCACGTTCTTGCCGATCTTGTGGTCGCAGAGGGCCTTGAAATAGCGGCGGATGATCTCGTTGCGGGAGGCCTCGCGGCAGGCTTCGTCGTCCACGATGCAGTTGCCGGCCATGTTCACGCCCATATCCGTGGGGGACTTGTAGGGGCTCTTGCCCGCGATGAGCTCGAACATCGCGTTGACCACCGGGAAGATCTCGATGTCGCGGTTGTAGTTGACGGTGGTGATGCCGTAGGCCTCCAGATGGAAGGGGTCGATCATGTTCACGTCGTTCAGGTCAGCGGTAGCGGCCTCGTAGGCAAGGTTGACCGGGTGCTTGAGGGGCAGGTTCCAGATGGGGAAGGTCTCGAACTTGGCATAACCGGCCTTGATGCCCCGCTTGTGCTCGTGGTAGAGCTGGGACAGGCAGGTGGCCATCTTGCCGCTGCCGGGGCCGGGGGCCGTGATGACGACGAGGGGACGCTGGGTCTCGATGTAGTCGTTCTTGCCGTAGCCCTCGTCGCTGACGATGCGGGCCACGTCGTTGGGGTAGCCGGGGATCTTATAGTGGCGGAAGGTGCGCACGCCCACGCTGTTCAGCTTGTGCTCAAAGGCTTCGACCTCGGGGGCGGCGGTGTACATGGTCACGCAGACGCTGCCCACGAACAGGCCCATGCCCTGGAAGGCGTCGATGAGGCGGAGAACGTCGAGGTCGTAGGTGATGCCGTAGTCGCCGCGCACCTTGCTGCTGATGATGTCCTGCGCGCTGATGACGATGACGATCTCGGCCTGCTCCTTGAGCTGCAGCAGCATCTGCAGCTTGGAGTCCGGCTCAAAGCCCGGCAGCACGCGGGAGGCGTGGTAGTCGTCGAACAGCTTGCCGCCAAACTCGAGGTAGAGCTTGTTGTCGAACTGTGCGATGCGCTCCCGGATGTGCTGGGACTGCATCTGAAGATATTTCGCGTTGTCAAAGCCTTTTTTCATGGAATGCTCCTCTTCCTGATTCTACAACTTCCTCTCCGGCACGTCGGTGGTGCGGCGGGCCGGAGGGTCACACAAACACTCTATAGTATAGCATACGACAGGCTTCAGCGCAATTATTTTTTGAAGGCCTCCTCGTGCTCCAGGTGCTCAAATTCTTCCAGTTCCTCAATGTCCTCTTTCAGGAACATCAGGCAGAAGCTGATGAAGAGCAGCAGGCAGGAAAGCCAGATGGCCCGGCTGCCCATGGGGGCCAGTGCAAGGCTGCCGAGGCCGGCACCCAGCGCGAACAGGAAGATGATGGCGAAGTAGTGCATCGCCTTGCCGAAGGCTTTGGTGTTGCCGCCCACCAGCCATGCGCAGAGGGAATCCATGCCGCTGCGCAGATTGCCGATGCACATGGTGCTGGCGAAGGCATAGCCGTTCACCTTGCGGAAGGATTGTACCTGCATGGCGCAGGAGAAGGAAACGAGGGAGTTGGCCAGCAGATTCAGCTCCTGCGGCAAAAAGCCCACGACGAAGAGCATCAGGATCTCGAACAGCACCACCAGCTGACGCCAGTGGAGCCACTGCATCCGCTTGAGCTTGAGGCGGATGAACTCGGCTACAAAAATGCCCAGCGCAAAGGCGCAAAGGGGAATCAGGTAGCGCAGTGCCTCGCCCCACTCGCCCGCAAACAGCTTGACGGCCATCAGCACGATGTTGCCGGTCTGGGCGTTGGCGAAGACCTTGCCGCGGTATAAGTAGGTATAAACATCCTGTAAGCCGCCCGAGACGGAGAGAAACAGAGCGGTGATAAAAGCTTCGGACATCTGTCCGTGAGGTTTGAGAGATGGCATAAAAGCTCCTCCTTCTATCTAGAAAATAATTCCATGCCATACTATAGCGCAAAACCGGCGTTTTGTCAAAAACTGTGCCATATTTTTTATAGATAATGACGATTTCGGGCGGGTATCGCAGGATGCGCTTTGTTTTGCAATGCGGCGCAGACTGTGATAGAATACAGAAAACAGCTTTTCAGGAGAAGGAGGGGCTTTCTGTATGCCCAATATCATCGAGATCACGGATTTCCACGCACCGGAGCTGGACCCTTATGCCCGGCTGACCCAGAACCAGCTGCGCAATCGCCTCGAGCCGGAGAAAGGCATCTTCATCGCCGAGAGCCCCAAGGTCATCGACCGTGCGCTGGACGCAGGCTACAAGCCCGTGTCCCTGCTGATGGAGCGCAAGCAGATCACCGGCCCGGCAGCGGGCATTCTGAGCCGCTGCGGCGACGCGCCGGTATACACGGCAGATCGGGAGATGCTGGCAGAGCTCACCGGCTTTGAGCTGACCCGGGGCGTGCTCTGCGCCTTCCGCCGCCCGGCACCCCGCCCGGTAGAAGAACTCTGTAAAAACGCCCGCCGGGTGGCCGTGCTGGAGGGCATCGTGGACTCCACCAATGTGGGCGCCATCTTCCGCTCGGCGGCGGCGCTGAACATGGACGCTGTCCTCATCAACCCTTCCTGCTGCGACCCGCTCTGCCGCCGCGCCGTCCGCGTCAGCATGGGTACGGTGTTCCAGGTACCCTGGGGGCAGTTGGGCGAGACCCCGGCAGACTGGCCGGAGAAGGGAATGGACATCCTCCACTCCCTCGGCTTCAAGACCGCTGCGATGGCCCTCAGCGACCGCTCGGTGAGCATCGACGACGAGCAGCTTGCAAAAGAGCCGAAGCTTGCCATCGTGCTTGGCACCGAGGGCGACGGCCTCGCCGCCGGCACTATCGCTTCCTGCGACTACACGGTCAAGATCCCCATGTCCCACGGTGTGGATTCGCTGAATGTCGCTGCCGCCAGCGCCGTTGCGTTCTGGCAGCTGGGCAAACAATAAACGAAAAAGTAATGCCTCCCCGCCGGGGAGGCATTATTTTTTATGCTCAGATACTTGCTAAGAATCGCTCAAAGCCTGCGCGGCCAGCCTCGTCCAGCTTGTAGACACCGGCATCCACCAGCACCTGCTCAAACACATGGCCCACCTCGTCCTGCAGGATTAGATGGACGTTGTCGGCGTTCAGCTCCGGATGGCGGGCGAGGATGTCCATCGCCCACTCGGCGTGCTTCTGGATGTTCTCGCCGTACTCAGCGGCGGGGGTGCGGGCCACGAGGGCGGCTTCCACATCGGTCATCTCGGCTTTCAGGCGGCTGGGCAGAACGGCCAGACCCATGACCTCGATGAGGCCGATGTTCTCCTTTTTGATGTGATGGAGCTTTGCGTGGGGGTGATAGACGCCCAGCGGATGCTCCGGCGTGGTGATGTTGTTGCGCAGCACCAAATCCAGCTGGAACTTGCCGTCCCGCATCCGGGCGATGGGGGTGATGGTGTTGTGGGACTCGCCGTCGGTCTCGGCGTAGACAAAGCAGCTCTCGTCGGTGTAGCCCCGCCATGCGGTCAAAATCTGATCGGCCAGCTCCACAAGGCGCTCGTTGTCGGCGCAGGTCAGGCGGATGCAGCTCATGGGCCAGTGGACGATGCCGGCGTCCACGTCCTCAAAGCCGGGGAAGACCCACTTCTTCTCGATGGGCGCTTTGGCCATGGCGAACTCGTAGTGGCCGCCCTGGAAGTGGTCGTGGCTCAGGATGCTGCCGCCCACGATGGGCAGGTCGGCGTTGCTGCCCACGAAGTAGTGGGGGAAGAGGGCCACGAAGTCCAGCAGTTTGCGGAAGGTGGCACGCTCGATCTTCATGGGGGTGTGCTGGTTGTTAAAGACGATGCAGTGCTCATTGTAGTAGACATAGGGGCTGTACTGGAAATTCCACGCACTGTCGTTGATGGTCAGCGGGATGATGCGGTGATTTTCCCGGGCGGGATGGTTCAGCCGGCCGGCATAGCCCTCGTTCTCCACGCAGAGCTGGCACTTGGGGTAGGCGCTCTGAGGAGCCAGCTTTGCGGCTGCGATGGCTTTGGGGTCTTTTTCGGGCTTCGACAGGTTGATGGTGATGTCGAGGTCGCCATAAGAAGTCCGGGTCACCCACTTGACGTCCCGCTTGATGCGGTAGCGGCGGATGTAATCGGTGTCCTGGCTGAACTTGTAGAACCAGTCGGTGGCGGCCTGGGGGCCGTCGGTCTCGTACCGCTCTTCGAAGTTGGCGCGGACGATGCTGGGGCGGGGCGTCAGCACACCCATGAGCCGGGTGTCGAAGAGGTCGCGGGCCGTGGGGCTGTCGTCGCAGACGCCCCGGGCTGCGGCATCATCCACCAGTGTTTTCAGGATGCTCTCGAGGTCGGCGTAGCAGACGTCGCCCTCCGGCTCCGTGAAGCTGTCGAGCTGCATGGTCATGAGCAGCTGGTTGCGGATGTAGATCTCGTCGTCAGGCAGGATGAGGCCGGTGTCCAGACCGTAGTTGACGAGCTGCTGGATGGCAGTGGAGATCACAGGACAGCGCCTCCCTCCGGGCGGATGGACAGGACGTGGCAGCGGCCCTCGCCGAGGATGGCTTCCATACCGGCCTTGAACTCGTCCAGCATCTCCACAGGCACGAAAGCCTGCACCGTGCCGGCGAAACCGCCGCCGTGGACGCGGACAGCGCCCTTATCGCCCAGCAGATGCTTGGCGGCTGCGATGGTCACGCCCACTTCCTGATGCTCCTTGTAGCCTGCGGGGATGACGTTCTGCAGATATTCCCAGCTGCTGCGGCCGGACTCGTTCACGAGGGAGAGGAAGGTGCCGAAGTCGCCATCGTGGAGTGCGGCCACCTGCTTTGCCACACGGTCATTGTCGGCGTAGACGTGGAAGGCACGGAGGACGGCGCGGTCGCCGCACTGCCTGCGGCACTCGGGCAGCTTTGCAAGGAAGGTCTCGAACGGCACATCCCGCAGCACCTCGCCGCCGCAGACAGCGGCCACGGCGCGGCACTCAGCCGGGATGGCGGCGTACTCGTCGGTCAGATCGGCGTGGTCTGCGCCGGAGTCGAGGATGCAGAGGGCCAGACCAGCCTTGGAGAAGTCCACAGCCACCGGCTCCACCACGGGCTTTGCGGGGCTGGCGAAGTCGATGGTGATGATGTTGCCCACGCTGGAAGCCATCTGGTCCATCAGGCCGCAGGGCTTGCCGAAGTAGACGTTCTCAGCCCACTGGCCGATCTGCGCGATGGCGATGGGGGAGACCTTCTCGGTCATGAAGCAGTCGTTCAGGATGACGCCGATGAGCACCTCAAAGGCGGCAGAAGAAGAGACGCCGCTGCCCTTCGGCACGTTGGAAGAGATGTAAACGTCCAGACCGGCCAGCTTTGCGCCCCGCTGGGTGAAGGCGGCGCACTCGCCGCGCAGCAGAGAGGCGGTGGTGTTCTCCTCTTCCTTGCGGGCCTCGAGGTCGTTCAGATCAATGACGCACAGATCATAGCCCTCGCTCTGGACACGGAGCTGGTTCTTGTCGTTGGGGGCTGCGGCGGCGATCATGTCGATGTTCACGCTGCCGGCCAGCACCCGGCCATGCTGGTGGTCGGTGTGGTTGCCGCCGATCTCGGTGCGGCCCGGTGCGCTGTAAAGGCCGGCCTCAGCGTGGGAGCCGAAGGTCTTTTCCAGCCCGTCCAGCACGGCGGCGTAACGGGCGGCTTCAGAGGCCGTCTCGGCGGGAGCACAGCAATACAGGGAGGCGAGGCGTGCGGCGTGGACGCCGTCGGACAGCTCCTGCTTCCATACGGGAATGGACTTCATCATGGAATCTTCCTCCTGACAGACAGATACTTTTAATTTTGTTGGGTGGTGCTGGAAAACCTCTCCGTCACGCCTGCGGCGTGCCACTGCCCGGGTTGCGGCACCCAGCATCCGCAGCGCTTTGCTTGCGTCTTGCTGGCCGCGGCCCCAACAGCGACTCCCTGTTTCCGCCACTGGCGGCGGTCGTCGTTGTTGCTCCTAACGAGGGGAGGCTTTGGCATTTCGTAAAGCTTTATCTCTTCGCCAGAGGCTCCCCTCGGTAGGGGAGCTGTCGAGCGTGAGCGAGACTGAGAGGTTAATACATTCAACAGAACCCGCTTCTAATCCTATAGTAAAGGATTTGTCCGGAAAAAACCATGTGTTATTGTTGCATCTCAATGAAAAGTTGCAAAAAATCCCTGCTGGGGCTGTCCGGCGGGGATGCAAAATAAAAATCTCGGATAAATTACAACTGAGACAAAAGTTTTTTCAAAACCGGAAAAGCATTGTATAACTGCGCCAAAACTTCCCGCTGCCGCGTCCCGGCGGGGGAGCGGGCCGCGATATGGAGAAACCTTACTGCGGCGGGCAGCGCAAAAGAAAAGGCCGCGATCCACTTTTCCAGTGGAGCGCGGCCTTCTTGTTAAGGAAAGAAAATTATGATGTCAGGCGGAAGACGAGGGAGTAGCGCCCTCCGACCCGGGAACACAGGGGAAAATTACTGCATCAGGCTGCAGACGGCCTCGGCGTAAGCGGCGGGGTCATCCACGGGCAGGCCCTCGATGAGCTGTGCCTGTGCGTAGAGCAGAGCGCTGTACTTCTTGAGCTTCTCGGTATCGCCAGCCTCCTGTGCGGCTTTCAGCACAGCGAAGACGGGGTGGTTGACGTTCAGCTCCAGCACCTTGTCGCTCTTGACGCCCTCACTGCCGGGCTGCTTGGACAGCACCTTCTCCATCTCGATGGACAGCGGGCCGTCGGCGGACAGGCAGACGGGGTGGTCCTTCAGGCGGGTGGAGACTTTGACCTCTTTGACCTTGCCGTCCAGAGCGTCCTTCATGGCGTCAAACAGAGCCTTGTTGGCGGTGGTAGCCTCTTCGGCGGCCTTCTTCTCGTCCTCGGTCTCAAGGCCCAGATCACCGCTGTTGACGTTCTTGAACTCGACGGTGCCGTCCTTGCCCTCGGCATCCTTGCGGGGATAGGTGCGCATGATCTGCAGGCAGAACTCATCCACATCCTCGGTCAGGAGCAGAACGTCGTAGCCCTTGTCCATGACCAGCTCAGCGGCAGGCAGCTTTGCCAGACGGTCGGTGGAGTCGCCGGCGGCGAAGTAGATGTACTTCTGCTCGGCGGGCATCTTGTCCACGTACTCCTGCAGAGTGACCATCTTCTGCTCCTTGGCAGACCAGAACAGCAGCAGGTCGCGCAGCAGCTCGGCGTGCATCCCGTAGTCGGAGTATGCGCCGAACTTCAGCTGACGGCCAAACTCCTTCCAGAAGCTCTCGTACTTCTCGCGGTCGTTGGCCAGCATGGCGTGGAGCTCGTTCTTGATCTTCTTTTCCAGAGCGTTGTGGATGAGCTTGAGCTGATTGTCCTTCTGCAGCATCTCACGGCTGATGTTCAGGCTCAGGTCCTGGCTGTCCACGATGCCCTTAACGAAGCTGAAGTAGTCGGGCAGCAGGTCGGCGCACTTCTCCATGATGAGGACACCGGATGCATACAGAGCCAGACCCTTTTCGTAGTCCTTGGTGTAGAAGTCATAGGGGCGGTGGCTGGGCACGAAGAGCAGGGCGTTATAGTTTGCAGTACCCTCGGTGCGGCTCACGATGACGCGGGCGGGGTCGGCGTAGTCGCTGAACTTATCCTTGTAGAAGTTTGCATACTCCTCGTCGGTGACTTCGCTCTTCTGCTTCTTCCAGATAGGCACCATGCTGTTCAGAGTTTCCAGCTCGGTGTAGGTCTCCCACTCGGGCTTGTAGTCGTCGGGCTTGGGGTCGGGTTCGGGCTTCTGACGGCTCTTTTCGCGCTCCATCTGGATGGGGTAGCGCACATAGTCGCTGTACTTCTTGACGATGGCCACGATGCCGTACTCGTCGAGGAAGTTGTCGTAGTTGTCGGTCTCCGTGTCGGGCTTGATGTGGAGGATGATGTCGGTACCGGCAGTCTCCTTCTCAGCAGGCTCAAGCTCATAGCCGTCAGCACCGCTGGACTCCCACTGCCAGGCCTCGTCGGAGCCGTAAGCCTTGGAGATGACCGTCACTTTGTCAGCCACCATGAAGGCAGAGTAGAAGCCGACACCGAACTGACCGATGATGTCGATGTTCTCGTCCTTGTTGTCCTTCTTGAAGTCGAAGGAGCCGGAGTGGGCGATGGTGCCGAGGTTCTGCTCCAGCTCTTCCCGGGTCATGCCGATGCCGTTATCGGAGATGGTCAGGGTGCGGCTGTCCTTGTCGCGGGTGAGCAGGATGCGGAAATCGCCTTTGTTCATGCCGACAGAAGTGTCGGTCAGGCTCTTATAATACAGCTTGTCGATGGCGTCCGAAGCGTTGGAGATCAGCTCGCGCAGGAAAATTTCCTTGTTGGTGTAGATGGAGTTGATCATCATGTCCATCAGCTTTTTGCTCTCGGCCTGAAATTCTTTTTTCGCCATAATACAAAACCTCTTTTTATCAGATTTTAGCGTCCCGGCGGCGGAACTGCCCGGGCGCGTGTCGCATCAGGATCTGCCTGTGGAGAGTGCCGGCACACGGAGCGGAAAACCACTCGTGAAAACTTAGCACTCATAACTTCCGAGTGCTAATATACACCGCTGAGAGACAAAAATCAAGGGGTTTCATAAAAAGTTCAAAAAACTTTCCTTTCGGGGCCAAAGCCGCCTTTACTTTCCCGCGCCAAAGCCGTATAATGGGCCGGAATGACAGACCTGTTTATAAGGAGGATGAAGGATGCAGCAGATAGAGCTGGAACTTGCAGGCGGCGGTGTGCTGACGGTTTCCCTGCGGGCGTCGCTGGACGCCATGCCCGCCGTGAAGCAGCGGCCTTTGGTGCTGGTGGTGCCGGGCGGCGGCTACAACCATGTCAGCCCCCGGGAGGGCGACCCAGTGGCCCTGCAGTTTGCGGCGGCGGGCTATCACACCGCCGTGCTGACCTACAGCGTGGGGGAAGGGGCGCAGAACTACCAGCCTCTCCGACAGCTGAACGAAGCGCTGGCTCTGCTGCGGCAGAATGCGGGAGAGTGGCACATCCTGCCGGATAAGATCGCCGTCTGCGGCTTCTCGGCGGGCGGACATCTGGCCCTGTCCGGCGCGGTGCTGGACATTCCGGGTGAGACGGCCCAGCAGAGGCCCAATGCAGTGATCCTGGGCTACCCGGTCATCACGGCAGGGGAGTTTGCCCACCGGGGCAGCTTCGTCCAGCTGGCGGGCAGCGAGGATGCTGCCGCACAGCAGGCGTTCACCTTGGAGGATAAGGTGACCTCCGACACACCGCCGGTCTTCGTCTGGCATACCATGGAGGATAAGACCGTTCCGGTGGAGAACACGCTTCTCCTGCTGGCCGCCCTGCGGAGGGCGGACGTGCCGTGCGAGGCGCATCTGTTCGAGAAGGGCGCTCACGGCACCAGCATCAGTACCGCCGAAGTGGATGCCGCCGACCCTCACCGCGCCCATTGGGTGGCTCTCTGCCTCGAGTGGCTGGGGGAGACGTTTGGATTCAAATTGAGTTGAATTTGGACATTCCTACAAAAAATTCATAAATTTATGGTTGACCTGCCCAAGATTTGAGCGTATACTGGTCAGCGGAAACAAACGAGGAAGAAGGAAACATACATGGAAAAGAAGATCTCGGTCAAAGACCTGCTGATGCAGGCATTCCTGACGGGCTGGGAGCTCTCCGACAAGAGCATCGCTCAGGACGAATATCTGCAGAGCGCCATTCAGGTCATCGAAGTGCTGCAGGTGGAGCCGGAAAACGTCTACGCGGAAGAGGGCCTCGGCCTGACCGACGGCGACGAGGTAGACCATCTGGACGACCTGCTCCGGGCCGACGGCCAGTGGCTGTATTACGGCGTGGAGGCGGAGAATTTCTTCCTCATCCAGTGGTACCCGGACGAAGCATCCGCCAAGGCAAAACTGGCACAGCTCGAGGAGCTGGGCGACGGCAAGCAGTACCTCGTGGACCTGGACCTCAAGCGCACAAACCCCACCGAGGCCGAGAACTTCGGCAATTCCAACCCGGTGCAGCTGAGATCTTGATCGGTTCAACCTCTTTATGAAAGGAAACTTTTCAATGCAGCTTTCTGATACGGAGCGTCAGTGCCTCACCGCCATTCTGGCCCAATATGACCAGCACCCCGAAGTGCAGCGGATGCGGGAATTTATCCAGCACGGCGATGTGACTACCTACCAGCACTGCAAGAATGTGGTGCTGGTGAGCTTCTGGCTCAACCGCCGCTTCCATCTGGGCGCGGATGAGACGTCGCTGGCCGTGGGGGCCTTCCTCCATGACTTCTATCTCTACGACTGGCACAAGCGCAGCTCTTTCCGGGGTCTGCGCCGCCTGTTCGAGATGCACGGCTTTGCCCATCCCGGCTCTGCCTGCGTCAATGCCGAGCGCTGCTTCGCCATCACCAGGAAAGAGCAAAACATCATCTCGAGCCATATGTGGCCCCTGACCTTCCGCCATGTCCCCACCTGCCGGGAGGCGGTCATCGTCTGCCTGGCCGACAAATACTGCGCCGTGCTGGAAAGCATGTTCCAGCGCACCCGGGTGGCCGATACGGACGCGGCGGACAACGAGTGGTAAAGGCCTTGCCTGATACGAAAATGAGCTGCTGTACGTAACGTGCAGCAGCTCATTTTTTATAATTTCTTATACCCCGCAGGCTCGTCGGCTTTGGCACGGCGCTCCATCAGGTAGGTGTCCAGCCAGCGGCCATGACAGTCCCGGGCGATGCGCTCCCGCCGCCCGACCACCCGGAAGCCGCACTTCGTGTGGAGGCCGAGGCTGGCGGTGTTGTCCTGCAAAACGGTGGAGTGTAAGGTCCAGTAGCCCTCTTTCTCCGATTCTTCGCAGAGGGCCGTCAGCAGGCGGGAGCCGAGGCCTCGGCCCCGGAACTTCTCGCCGACGTAGATGCTCACCTCGGCCACGCCCCGGTAGCACCAGCGGGGGTCTACCCGCCGCAGTGCGGCCCAACCGGCCAGCTCGCCGCCGTCCAGAATGACGAGGCGGCATTCTTTGATGTGAAAGGCATCCCACGCTGTGTAGGGCGGGCAGGTGGTCTGGAAGGTGGCGTGCTCCGTGGCGATGCCCTCTGAATAGATCTCGGACACAGCATTCCAGTCTTCCGGCTCCATGGGCCGGATGGTGATATTGCTCATGATATTCTTCCCCGGCAGAGCGCCCCAATGCGCCCTGCATCATTCCTCTTATCTCAGTATAGCAGATGCAGCCTGTCCGCGCAATGGCCGCTTATTCCAGCCCCGGCAGGGTGTCCAGCACCGGGATGCCCAAGCTGTGCAGGAAGGCTTTCTTTCCCTCGATGGAGGGGACGACGTCCAGCTCCGAGGGAGCGTGGGCGTCGCAGCCCATGATGGCCTTGACGGGGTACTCCGCCGCGATGCGCCAGAATTCGTCCCGGGTGTAGCCCAGAGAGCCGTCGGGACGGTTCTGCAAAGTCAGTCCGGCCATGTTGTACTCGAGGGGGATGTCCAGCCGCGCCGCTGTGGCACAGATGTCCCGGCAGGCTTTCTCGGCGTCGGCGTCGAAGGCCGTCACCCGGTTCAAAAAGAGGTCGGGGTGGGCCAGATACCGGTAAAGCCCCGTTTCCAGCGCTTCCACCACCTGTTCGGCATACCGTCTGCCGTGGGCCGTAGAGGTGCTGCCGCCGAAGCGGCTGGCCTTGGCGTCCTGCTCGTCGGTGGTGTCGTAGTGACAGCCGAGGATGAGATATTCGATGTCCAGCCGCTCCATCTCTTCCTTGAGCCAGCCCAGATAGGCCGGGAAATACTCCGCCTCGAGGCCGATGCGGATGTGGAGTTTGTCGGCATATTTCTCCCGCAGCCCGCGCAGGGTCAGAACGTAATCGTCCAGCTGGGAGGGCAGCATCCGGATGCGGCTGACGAAGCCCGGCGTCGCGTAGGCCCAGGGGGTGTGGTCAGAAAACCCCAGCACCTTGAAGCCGCAGCGCAGGGCCGTGAGGATGTATTCCTCCTCGGTGCCTTCGGCGTGGCCGCAGCGGTGTGTGTGGGTGTGGTAATTGGTCAGCATGACAAGGCTCCCTCCCGGGCAGAAATTTTTTGACAATCATCACCATTGTGATACAATAGAGTAAATACCCGTTCAGGGCAGGGACTATTATAGACCTCTTTGCCGAAAAATGCAATGAAAGCTGCTCTGAAAAAGGAGAAATGAAGATGGATTGGAAACGAATCGCTGCCTCTGCGCTGATGCTTGGTGTCCTCGCCGTCCCGGCTTCAGCAGCCAGCATCACCCCCCAGACCACCATGAAGGAGATACGCGACGACCCCGACATCAAGGCCAGCGGCCTCTATACATACACCTATGTGTGGGAGCGGGACTGCGAAATGTTCTCCACCAGCCGCGACGACGAGACGCTGACCGAGGTGGTCGGTGAGACCTCCGCCGAAGCCTGCGCAGCGGGCCTCAACTATCTGGCTCAGGTCTACCACGACGGCACCCGGGTGACCTATCCGCTCTATTCGGAAGAGGAGATCGCCGCCGTGCCTGCCCGCGCTCATGCGGAGCTGTATTACTGCCCGGCCCAGCAGCCGGGGGCCAAGTTTGCCATCGTGCTGTCGGGCAACTCGCTCTACTACAGCGGTGAGCTGCGGGGCGGCGTGTCCACGGCGTGGGAGCTGCATGAGCAGGGCTATGCCGTCTTCTCGCTGCGCTACCGCATCGGATGGGAGGCCGGGGACGACGCTCCACTGGAAGACCTGGCCCGGGCCATCCGCTTCGTGATGGACAATGCCGACACCTTCGGCGTCTCTACGGAAGATTACGCCCTGCTGGGCTACTCCTCTGGCGGACAGCTCGCAGGCGTCTTCGGCAATGAGGAAAAGGGCTGGGGCCGCTACGGTGTGCCGAAGCCCGGCGTATTGCTGCTGGCCTACCCCATCAACAACTTCTTTGAGGCAAAGCCTGCCTACCATCTCCTGATGGATACCGACCGGCTGGAAAGACGCTACTATTCCTACACCGTCTCGAAGCTCGTGACGCCGGACTATCCGCCCACCTTCCTGTGGTACGGCAGGAATGACCTCATGCTGAAAGCCTTCGTCTACCCCCTGCAGGGGCCGACCCTTGCAAAGGCACTGGAAGCCAGCGGCGTCCCCAACCGGGTGGAAGTTTACGACAACGCCAAACATGGCATCGGCATCGGCGTGGGGACGGACGCCGAGGACTGGGTGGAACGTGCTGCCGAGTTCTGGCAGAGCGTTTCGGAATAACAGGAGGAAAAGATTATGTACGATTGGAATGGATCGATCCGCAGCCTGAATGTGGGCCTGCCCGACGACATCGCCCGGCTGAAAGCGGCCGGATATTATCAGGAGGCCATCGCCCGCATCGACCGGCTGCTGGCCGAGGACTGGACAAAGACCCAGAACGGCCCGGCGTCCAACGGCATCGCCCCGCCGGAGGGGTATGTCCCGCCCGAGAACCCCACGCCCCACGGTGTGGACGCCCTGCGGGAGGCCCTGACCGTCCAGAAGGAGATCATGCGCCGGCTGCCCGGGGAATACTGCTGGACGGAAGCCGAGGCCATCGCCCGGATGCAGGAGCGGGTCAAGGACTTCACCGCAGAGGAATTTAAGAAGCTCGACTGGGAGGGCCGGATGGACTGGAGGTTCGTGGAAGGGGAGAAGCGGTATCAGGCCCGGTTCGCCGAGACGCTGCTGGCTACCCACGCCGACCTCGCCGCCCGGAAGCTGACGCCGGACGCCCCCAACAACAAGAACGAAGAGCGCCACCGCCTCCACGAGAAGATGGAGCGGGAGGGGAGCGCCAGCGCCGACATCACCCTCCGCACCAGCATCCGGATGTCCGACGAAGCCTTCGCCGCCGCGCTGGAAAAGGCGAAAGCCGAGGGCAGAGACGCCGTCCACGTCCGGGCATGGCTGGCCCTGCCTGCCGCCTGCCCGTCCCAGAGCCATATCACGCTGGACCGCTTCACCGAGACGCCCGGCCATATCGCCGCCGAGGACGCGCCCCAGCGCACCGTCTGCTGGGAGGCCGACTTGACCGAGAACCGCACCTTCGGGGCCGAGTACAGCTACCGGGAGACGGCGATCTATGCCGACCCGCTTTCCTTCACGCCCGACGCGGAGCAGCCCGATCTCTACACCGGCGAGGAAGCGCCCCACATCGTCTTTACGCCCTACCTGCGGGCGCTGGCGGCTCAGCTCACCGAGGGCATCACCAGCCCGGCGGAGAAGGCTAAGCGCATCTACGATTATGTCACCCTGAATGTCCGGTATCACTTCCAGCCATCCTATTTCGTCCATGAGTCCATCGCCGAGAACTGCGCCCGCAGCCGCCGGGGAGACTGCGGCATCATGGCGCTGACCTTCATCACCCTCTGCCGCATCGCGGGCATCCCGGCCCGGTGGGAGAGCGGCTTTGCAGTGGCCCCGGGGGACGCGGGCTGTCACGACTGGGCGCGGTTCTACGTCGCCCCCAAGGGCTGGATGTATGCCGACTGCTCCTACGGTGCCTCCATGGCCCGCCGGGGCGATGAAGTGCTCCGCCGCCACTATTTCGGCAGTCTGGATACGGGCCGCATGGTGGCAAACAGCGCCTTTGAAGCGCCCTTCGACCCGCCGATGCTGGGCTTCCGCAGCGACCCCTACGACAACCAGAGCGGCGAGATGGAGGCCGACGGCGTGGGCCTGTACGGTGACGATACCGTGACCACCAAAGAAGTTTTGAAGTTTGAGGAAGTAGAATAAATGGAATTTCTCGCAATGCTGTATACCGTCCTGCTGGTGGCCATCTGCCTGATGATGGCGCTGCTGCTCTTCCGCAGCGGACGCCCCACCGGCGGGCTGGACGAAGCCGACTGCGAAGAGCTGAAAGACTGGCTCGAAGAGCAGCTGGCCGCTCAGGCCAGAGAGTTCAACGCCCGTCAGGACGCCATCGCCCAGCAGAACTACGCCGCCATCCGCAGCGTCAGCGAGACGCTGCAGACGGCTGTGCAGGGCATGAGCACCACCCTCGGTCAGGGGCAGGACAGCCAGCAGCGCATCCTGGAGCGGCGTCTGCAGAGCCTCGAGCAGGCCAACAACCAGCAGATGGAGCAGCTGCGCCGCGCCATGGTCGAGAGCATGACGGCATTGCAGGCTGAGAACACCCGCAAGCTGGACGAGATACGCCACACGGTGGACGAGCAGCTTCAGGACGCTTTGCAGAAGCGGGTGACGGAAAGCTTCAAGGCCGTCAACCAGCAGCTCGAGCAGGTGTACAAGGGCCTTGGCGAGATGCAGTCCCTCGCCGCCGACGTGGGCGGCCTGAAGCAGGTGCTCTCGGGCGTCAAGACCCGCGGCATCCTCGGCGAGATCCAGCTGGGCGCGATCTTGGAAGAGATCCTCGCCCCGGAGCAGTATGACACCAACGTCGCCACCATCCCGGGCAGCACCCAGCGGGTGGAATACGCCATCCGGATGCCGGGTGCCGACGGCGGCAGCGTCTGGCTCCCCATCGACTCCAAGTTCCCCGGCGACACCTACGCCCACTTACAGGACGCCTACGCTTCCGGCGACGCGCAGGCCGTGGAGGATGCCCGCCACGCCCTCGAGCTGGTGCTCCGCAGCGAGGCCAGAGACATCCGGGAAAAGTACGTCGAGCCGCCCTATACCACGGCGTTCGGCATCCTGTTCCTGCCCTTTGAGGGCCTGTATGCCGAGGTGGTGAACGCGGGGCTGCTGGAGGTCTTGCAGCGGGACTATCAGGTCAACGTGGCAGGCCCCAGCACCATGGCGGCCCTGCTGAACAGCCTGCAGATGGGCTTCAAGACCCTCGCCATCCAGAAACGCTCCGGCGAGGTCTGGCAGCTGCTGGGCGCGGTGAAGACGGAGTTCGACAAGTTCGGGCAGGGCCTCGCCAAGATGCAGCAGCGTCTGCGCCAGACCGACGAAGAGCTGGACCAGCTCATCGGCGTCCGCAGCCGGGCCATCAGCCGGAAGCTGCGCAGCGTCCAGAGCCTCGACGAGGCCAGCGCCAGCGCCCTGCTCGAGATAGACGACATGAACGAGCTGCCGAAAGCACTCTCTGAGACCAGCGAGACATCTGGCAAAGTGGGAGAATATTGACGTAGTGACGGTCAAAAATGCACTTTGCCAGGGTGGCAAACTGGCCTGAGCTGGCAAACTGACCACTTTGCCAGATATGAGCACTTTGCCAAGTTGGCAAAGTGGGGAAATGTAACGTATCTATATTATTATTTTGTCACTTTGCCACATGATCTACCGCAGTAGAACAGCATTCGGCCATCCGGCCTGATAAATAGTTGACGAAGGCGGCAGACTGTGCTATACTGAGAACGATTATTAAAATAATTGCCGGCCATGGCAGACCATACACACCAATAACAGAGAGGAAATGTGCTTATGAGCGTAAAGAACATCAGCAGCGCCATTCTGGGCGTGGGCGTGGACGATACCACCATCGATTTGTTTGAGAGCCAGTACCCGGTCCCCACCGGCGTCAGCTACAACTCCTACGTCATCCGGGACGAGAAGATCGCCATCCTCGACACCGTGGACGACCGCGCTACCGACGAGTGGCTGGCAAACGTCACCGAGGCACTGGCAGGGGAGAAGCCCGCCTACCTCGTCGTCCACCACATGGAGCCTGACCACGGCGCGAATGTGGCCCGCCTCGCCGCCCTCTACCCCGAGATGCAGGTGGTGGGCAACGCCAAAACCTTCCAGTATATGGAGCAGTTCTTCGGCGCAGAGGCCATCGCCAAGGAGCGCCGCGTCGTCGTGAAGGACGGCGAGAGCCTTTCGCTGGGCGCTCACACCCTGACTTTCGTGTTCGCACCCATGGTCCACTGGCCCGAGGTCATGGTGAGCTATGAGTCCACCGAAAAAGTCCTCTTCTCTGCCGACGGCTTTGGCCGCTTCGGCGCTGTGGCAAAGTTCGACGAGAAGGCCGACTGGGCCAGCGAGGCCCGCCGCTACTACCTGAACATCGTGGGCAAGTATGGCCCGCAGGTGCAGGCTCTGCTGAAAAAGGCCGCTGCGCTGGACATCAAGACCATCTGCCCGCTCCACGGCCCCGTCCTCACCGGCGACCTTGGCAAGTACCTGAACTACTACGATCTGTGGTCCAGCTACAAGGCCGAAGAGCCGGAGAAGGTGCTGGTCGCCAGTGCCTCCATCCACGGCCACACCCGCGCCGCCGCCCACATTCTGGCCGAAAAGCTCCGCGCCAAGGGTGCCAGGGTGGTGGAGATGGATTTGACCCGCACCGACGTCTCCTACGCCGTCACCGAAGCCTTCCGCTGCGGCAAGACCGTTCTGGCCTGCGCCACCTATGACGGCTTCCTCTTCCCGCCGATGGAGAACCTGCTGGCCCACCTCAAGACCAAGGCATTCCAGAGCCGCACCATCGCCCTGATGGAGAACGGCACCTGGGCGCCCATGGCTGCAAAGCTCATGCGCGCCGAGCTGGACGGCATGAAGAACATCACCGTCTGCGACACCGTCGTGACCCTCCGCTCTGCTTCCAACGCCGCCGCTGAGGCGCAGATGGACGCGATGGTGGATGAGCTGCTGAGTAAGTAAAAACGAGTAGAAACAGGAAATCCCCCACTTTCGTGGGGGATTTTCTTGTTTTCTGTCAGTGTTTATGATACACTGATACTGCCGCCGCAAGGCGGTAAGGCACTGTACATACGGCAGGCGGTTTGGTCTCTCACTTCCGAAAGGGGGTGAGAAGATGCCGATTACTTTGACGTTTCACTTGTTTGGACTCACGTTCACACTGCGAATCAAAAAGTAAAACCGCCACCTCTGCCAAGGTGACGGTTTCGGAAAAAGAAATCTAAACCATTGAAGAGGCCAAACCGCTTGTCACAGTGCCTTTTCTATCGTTATTATAGCGCATTGCCGGGCAGCTGTCAAGAAACCCGGCAGTGCGTTTTTTGCTCAGGAGGCGCGCGTCTTTCGGCCAAGCGCCGCCGTGCCGGTCAGCGCCACGAGAACGCCCAGCACGGCAAGGCCCGCACCGGCCTGCCCGAAGGTGTCGCCCACCGCGCCCACGAGGGGGCTGGCGGGTATCATGAGCAGGCTGTAGACCATGCTGTCCACGCTGATGAGGGTGGCACGCTGGTCGCTGGGGATGACATCGTTGAGCTTCTGGTCCTCATGCAGGAGGTAGGCGTCGATGACGCCCTGCACCAGCATACAGCCGAAGATGCAGCCCAGTACCGGGGCGGCACCCACCAGCGCACAGCCGCCGCCGCAGAGCAGGGCGCAGACGGCGTAAAACCGCCGCAGGCTCTTCGGATGGAGCCGCCGGGCCGCTTCAACGCCCAGCATGGAGGCAAGCCCGCTCAGCAGCATCGGTACGAACAGCAGCGCTGTGGGCCAGCCCAGCTCGACGAGCCGCTGCTGGACGAACATCTTGGTCAGGTAGCTGGGGATGCAGAGGACAGCGGCAGAGACGATGAGCTTTGCAGCCAGCGGGGTGGCGCGAAGAGCGGTGATGCTGTCCCGCACCAGCCGCGCGAGCTGGCCGGGCAGGTCGCGGAAGGTCTGCTTCTCCCGGCGGGCCTGCGTCTCGGTGACGATGGGCTCGGTCATCAGGGCGGTGGCGGCAGCGGCAGTGCCTTCAAAGGCGGCGCTCAGCAGGTAGAAACCGGAAAAGCGGAGAAACCGTTCCAGCGTGCTGGCGAGGGACCCCACAGCCGTGGCCAGCATGGAGAGCTGGGAGCAGTTGGCGGAGACCCGGAGGTAGTCGTCTGTCCGTCCGCACTGCTTGAGGCTGTCGTAAGTCAGGGCCGAGGCGGTGCCGGAGAACATGGCGTTGGCCAGTGCGCTCAGCGCCATCGCAAGGCAGATGAAAAACAGGTCCGGCGCAAAGGCCATCAGGAGGTTGGAGAGCACCATGCAGACCCCGCCGGTCACGAGGGTCTTTTTGCGGCCCAGCAGGTCAGCCGCCATGCCGCTCGGCACCTCGAAGGTGAGGCTGACCATGTGGAACACGCTCTCGGCAACGCCGATCTCCCACAGCGAGAAGCCCCGCGCGGCCAGCAGCGCCACCCACACCGCGTCGGTGATGCGCAGGCCGGAGAAGAAGTTGTTGGTATAGATGCAGTCAAGCTGCTTTTTCAAGTTCATGGGGGAACACCCTTTCTATTATTATGGATAGAAATGTGTATCCTTTTTATATATTTCTGCGCAAAACAAAAGCGCCCCATAGCAAAGCTGCGGGGCGCATAGATCATGCTCCACGCTCTGCTGAAAGGTATAAAAGGGTACACTTTGAGCCGGAAAAGCTTAGGGGGTTCCTTTTTTGAAGAAAACGCAGCCGTTCCAACCCATCGCAGATGTACCCTCCTTTCAGTAAAGCGTTGAGTTCAGCATACCATAATAACGACTGAAAGGCAAGAAAAATGCGGATATTCCTTAAAATCTGCCCGCTGTGCTTGCAAACCGCCCCAAAATGTGATAAGATGATTCTCGGTTATCAAAATGACCAC